>Ga0126342_10012048_pt1 | contig 15439 bp, 14 predicted proteins | sample Cyp1metagenome_FD_92528 | JGI IMG/M metagenome (GOLD analysis project Ga0126342, IMG submission 92528) | Coral microbial communities from Lord Howe Island, Old Settlement Bay, Australia - Cyphastrea 1 metagenome | ecosystem: Host-associated > Invertebrates > Cnidaria > Coral ...
AAAGTTATGAAACTTTACATACTTGCAAGCAGGTTATAAAGACGTTATAGAGGGTTTAGAAGCACGTTATAATTCAAATAAGTTTGTAAACCCACATAACTTTAAGCGTACAGTCTTCGTAGATGGTTAATGAGTCCTTAAGTTAGTGGCTTCTGGATGCTTTTGGTAGTTGCAGCAATGGTATAAACTCTGACGAGGAATCTCTATTGTTGGGAGCCCCACCGCGATTCGCTGAAGCTCCATGACAGTTATCCCTCCAGACATCCCTGCCCCCTACTAACACCCATGGCGAGAATGTGACCCCGAAGAAACAACACATGGTGTGGTTGTTCATCTGAGGAAGAGCCGGGTTCAACTTATGAAAGTGTCAGCATCTTTCAGGCCTCGCAAACCCGCATCCAGCAGCCACTCATTTAGAAACTGTACAAATCTGAATATGGAATTCACCTCAGATGCTCTCAGGTTGAAAATCTTGGAGAAGCACACACTTTCCTATCCCTGGACTTCCAAACACCTCCTGAGAAGGTTTTTTCACGTGCAAAACCATCCAACATCTACCTAAATCACCTTCTGAGGAAGTGTGTGTGTGTAGGGCATATGTTTTTCTCCATCAAACATGCGAGGGAAAACAAGCACATCTGCTACCAAGCGACAGGTCAACAAAGCACATCTTGAAACTAATTCTGGTTGGTGGTTGAGCCTACCCCTCTGAAAAATGATGGAGTTCGTCAGTTGGGATGATGACATTCCCAATATGGCGGGAAAATATAAGTGTTCCAAACCACCAACCAGAATTCTATTGTTAATGGGGATCAACAAACGACTCCACATTGGGTATCGGTGTCTTGGATCAGGTTGGATTCCAACCCCTGCCAGCCCCAACAAGACAGCTTCGTTAAAGAAACACGTCCACACCAAGTGGTCAAACAAAATCATTACACCAGCAGATGGGATTAACACCACGACATGTTCCTCATTTCATGGTTGAAATTCATGTCTGCGCCAACTGCCACGGAGTTCTCCAAAACGTCACCAGCAAAAGTTAACAACAGCTCCTATCAGGTGCTGGGTTTCCCCCACAAATCTTAGCAGTTCTATAGCCACCATGTCCTGGGAAAACATGTTGGTTTCGCTGCCAGAGTGACCCCAATTGAAGAATACCGTCTTCTTGCAATGCATCCACGATGAGAAGCTCACGCCCTGGAAGATGAAGACCTAGGTCGACACGACACGACAAGGGCGACAAGGGCTGGGTGGTCACGTTGGACGATCATGTACTCCTGTTGTCTCATCCTTTTGGGCAAAGGAAACATGGATAAATAGTTCATATCAGTATTACATATATATATATATATTATGGTGTGCAATATAAATATATATATATATATATAAATGTATTATAGTAGAATTAAAGTAGTATAGGCACCAGTGTTCCGTGTTTCCCCGTGTTCTCCATGCTTTGGGAAGTGACAGGGTCTCTGTTGACATCATGACTTCCCACTGTAGGTCCTGCGAGTTCATTCCATGTGGCAAATGCCAAAGCCAAAAACCAGAGAGAGCGAAAGAGAAAGAAAGTGAGAGAGAGAGAGAGAGAGGAAGTTATTGCATGAGGATTCCAAGCATGATGTTTTTTGGCACTAATTGTGTCCCAATTTATTGCCAAACTTAGATACCCTCCATTTCACTTTAGTTGATGTGATTTTTTGTGGCAAACAAACATACAACATAATTAGTATACCAATTTTACCAGATATCACTGACCATATTGTTTTTCTGGTAACATGGGTATACTGATGGGTATATGCGTATGTATATATATATACGTATATATTATAGTGGTCATGTTTCATTGATTTCATCGTTTTCAAAGTGGATGGCGCAAATCAAATCTAAAAATAGCAGCGGTAGATGGCACAGCCTGTCGCAAGAATTGCTATTTGAGTAGATGGGACGACCCATCAATGTCAGCGCGGTATTTCGCATAGTGCGATCGCCTTCTTTTTCTGGATTTTTGTCCATGATTTTCCAGACTGTTCCACAAATACCGCGAAGCTGTCACCCTCAAATTCAATGCAGCCATGTTCCAAGCCCTGGGGCACTGCACCATGTCTGGGGCAATGCTTTATGGGCATAATCCTTTACATCCTGACATAGAACTTACATCATATGGCGGGTTGATTAAATCAGATTAAATCCTCCCATTTTGGACAGCCGCAGCTGAACAATGCCAGTTTTTACGATGTATGTTGAATGTTAGTGCTTAAATCCCACTGAAATTGCCTACTTCAGTATGCCCAGCATCCCTGATGATGAATTTGTTAATCTGCAATTCATGGTGAATACCCCATCTCAAACCCACATTGTATATATCGATTTTGGTTTTGTCCAAAAATATAATATACCCCAAACATCTATTAAAACGCCCACGGTTTCTTAAGTATCATTCTTTATCATTTATCATCATTTCCACCCCATTAAAATCATGAACAGCCAGCCCAGCCAGACTTCAACAAATGCCTGGAATTTCCCCCACAATTGGGTGTGGCTGCTAACTAACTCCAGCCACCCTTGATGATCATTTCCACTCAAAATCGTAGAAACACATGGCCAGTTAAATGTAGGCGACCAAGCCATGGCTGCAAACTAACTCCAGCCAGCAATCTGCCCAGCCACACTCACCAAATCGTTCTCCAAATCCATTTCCGTCCGGATGCATTGGTTCCAGTCGCTCAGCCTGGGCGATGCCGATGGGATTATCCTTGTAAAAAGCCTCCAAAATAGTGGCTTGATGCTGCAAAATCTACCTTACAAATCGTGCGCCAATGTCATTGGGGATCAGTATGCTACTAGTCTTACCATTGAACTGTAGCAATTCTGCAGGTTGCCTGTCTTAGCGTATCCAACCATCAAATTCCGAAGTCTTAGGATTTCCTATAATCTTTGGGTCCCGCATCATTTGTCGCCAGTCCACCGCCTCCCAGCCTACTGAAAACTTGGAAATCCTGTGCGGATTTCCACCACGCAGATCTGTTTCCCGAAAGACACACGCCACTTCATACGAAACTATGGAAATAATAGTTCCAGTCATTACAGATATTTGAGCTGGTCTTGAACGGCAGAACCGTCACCACCAAACTCTGGATTGCCCCAGGCAACAACCAATCCATCGGCCAAGATGGCAGCAAATGCCTCATTTGTGGCCTGAATTTGCTGAACATCGCTCAGCTGATCGTGTACCGCGGAGCAGTCACCACCCAACTCTGGATTGCCCCAGGCAACAACGGATCCATCGAGTAAGATGGCAGCAAATGCCTCACTTGTGGCCTGAATTTGCTGCACATTCCTGAGCTGATCGTGAACCGCGGAGCAGTCACCGCCCAACTCTGGATTGCCCCAGGCAACAACCGACCCATCGGCCAAGATCGCGGCAAATGCGAAATGTGTGGCCTGAATTTGCTGCACATTCCTCAGCTGATCTTGAACTGCGGAGCAGTCGCCACCGAAGTCTCCATAGCCCCAGGCAACCACTGATGCATCGGCCAAGATCGCAGCAAATGCCTCATTTGTGGCCTGAATTTGCTGAACATCTCTCAGCTGATCGTGAACCGCGGAGCAGTCACCACCAAACTCTGGATTGCCCCAGGCAACGACCGATCCATCGGCCAAGATCGCATCAAATGGTTCATTTGTGGCCTGAATTTGCTGAAAATCTCTCAGCTGATCGTGTAGCGCGGAGCAGTGACCACCATACTCTGGATGCCCCCAGGCAACAACCGATCCATTTGCCAAGATGGCAGCAAATGCCTCATCCGCGGCCTGAATTTGCTGCACGTTCCTGAGCTGATGTTGAACGGCAGAGCAGTCACCACCCAACTCTGGATGGCCCCAAGCAACAACCGATCCATCGGCCAAGATCGCAGCAAATGCTTCATTTGTGGCTTGAATTTTCTGAACATCTCTCAGCTGATCTTGAACTGCGGAGCAGTCACCGCCCACACCCAATGTAGCATTGGATTACGGATGACGGGGATACTTGTGCTCATTATGTGCTCATTATATGCTCCTTAGATCACTTATATCTCATTATTATGTAATATTCATTAACATTCTATTTAATGAGCTTGTAGTATGCTTCAAAGGCTTTAAAGACCGTGTTACTTTGCGATCAACTCTTTTGTCAGGGTCAACCCAAACCCGCCCAAATCCGCAGCTGACAGGAAACTAGAAATGCTGCCCCAAATCCAGTATTGATCTGAATTCCGAATAGACTGACTTGAATATCTTGAACGGAATTATTCAAATTATTTTTTTTAAACTTTTAGATTTGGTTCACCCAAACCATTTTTATCCCGATGCGTTTCCTATCTCAGGTTTGCCCTGTTGCCCTGGTGGCAACGGCGTCAACTGGGTGGTGCTCTGAGCAACGTTAAGTCCTGGTGGCGTTTCCGGTTGTGATGGCTGTTGATGGCTGTTGGCTGTTAGGTTGGGCAGCCGTGCAGCTATGCCAAAGTGCAGATGTACAGAAAGATCCAGAAACTTCGTGACTCATTGATAAACGAGGAATGTCAACTGTCATCGCAGTGGGGAGTGCAAACCACTTCCGGAACCCATTCCCATGGATCAGTCTTATTTTCCGGAAACAGATGGTTTGTAAATGTTTGTTGTGTTTTTTGTGCCTGTTTGTGCCGGTGCTCTTCACAGGCGACCTTCCAAGAGTTGCAACAAGAGAAAAGAGCTGGGTTGTGCCTTTTGTGAAATGCTGAAGAAATGGGATTTGAAATAGCTTGGAAACTAGATTTGAATTTTGAATGGATTTGAATGGATTCGAACTGTTCAAGCGACCGTTGAGCAGCAGTCAACAACTGTCCATGACCTGAGTGATATCTCGCCGGCAAGAGCAAGACAAAGCTAGAATCTAGCCTTGTCTTGCTCTGGCCGGCGAGAATCGCAGAGCAACTACCACCTGAATGCGGATTGCCCCAAGTAACTACGCTGTTGCCTCCACAGCACCACAGTGCAAAAGCTTTGTTTGCCGCAATTAATTTTCCATCTTGAGCCACAGCGGTTAGGTGCTCTCCATCTTGAATCCCTGCAGCTTGCAAAGAGTCCGCTGGGTTAGTGAGAACATGTCCCTTCGCAGGGACGAATTTTAGAAAGCCTCGTCCAAAAGATCTGTGGGCTAGAAGTTTCAAATCTTTCACTTTGGAGAGTTCATCAAGTTCCAAAGTTTTACCTGAGCCACTGGGGAACGATATGCTTATTCGAAGCATTCGAAGGAATGCGAAGCGAAGCCGAAAGCCCTTTCAAGACATGTCAAAATGTGCCTATAGTCCATGATCTCGAGCCATATAGGTGCCACATGGTGCCACAGTCTCAAACAAATTGGCTTCGGTTTCGCCAGTTTCTTAACATCACCTTTTTAGACTTTTAGACCATCCAAAAGTGCTCTGGCTGTGTCACCAAGATGCTGATGTTTTGAAAAGCACTTGGTGACGTAGTGCGCCAACGCAGCAATCTCGGTGTCCTCGAAGTTGTGAATATGCCTGGGTGGAAAGCCAGCTTCACTGGATGGGAGGCCAGGGTTTCCTAAAACGAAAATGAAAGACGCACGGCCAAAAAACGGGTCAAGGCCAAAGGACCTACATATGAGAAGTGCCAAACATCACGTTCAAATACCTTCAGCATCATTGAATTCCAGTAAAGGTACAAGAACAACATGGGAAATCCAACATCAATGTGGATCATTTAAGAACGGAATATCCCAGGGTTCCCAGAGCTATTAGTTTACTGGAGAATAGATGAACTCACCTAGTTAAAAAAACAAATCAACCATAGTTGCTGCTTCTAGTGGGGCTAGAACCTCCTCTTTCAACGACCCAGATCCGTCAGCAGGACAGGTGGTATATCTGCATTTTTTTGGTGTACCATGGTGTCATAGTATTTTGGTGTTTGGGTATGGGGCAGTCCCTATCAACCAGTGACTTTGATGAATTCCGCCCCAGATGGCACTTTGAGACCACGCAAACTTTGAGACACAACTGGATGAATTCTGATATGATTCACAAAATTTACAAGAAGAGGCCCGCAGTAGTAAGTTGGTTTAAAAATCCATTACAGTAACTGTAGTATAGTTGAATCATGTTAAATCCAGCAAAAACACTTGTGAAACAAGTTATTGATTTGGGACGAATCGCAAAACCTCAACTCCACAAAACTTCCCGAAAAAATAATCGCACTTCACTGAGAATGGTTCAGTTGGGAAGTGGAATGACCAACATCATGAATAATCAACAATCACCAATCTGAAATCAAATGATATTGGTATAATATTGATACAATTTTAGTAGTGAAACAATCTTTTTTCAGATTGGTAATCGTTTGTTTTATTTGGAATGATTCCCCAAACATAATCTTCGCATGCTTATCACTGCTGTGATCACTCATTCGTCCTTGCTACCATCTTCTTCTTCATCAACATCCATATGGGTATGTAGAAAAGGCACAGGAGCTTACAGAGTTCAACTACTTAGTCTTCACGATTCACTTTGAGAGGGGCTATCGAAATCTTGACTCATTCGTTATCATTCATTTTGACTCATACAATGTGGGCCCCCTAGTTATAAATTGGTTCATAAACCCCATGAACTATAGTTATGTGCGTATCATAAACCAAAGTGAAAGTGGAGTTATGTTCACCAACTGAACGCTATCCTTTTTTCGGGGGCCCCACTTTGTATCCATGTGAAAAATCGGCCCAGATATTCTGGTTGGTGGTTTCAACCCACCCGTCTGAAAAATGATGGAGTTCGTCAATGGGTTTCGGATGACATCCCACATATGAAATGGAAAATAAAAGCCATGTTGCAGTCACCACCAACCAGTAAATTGGTCCAAAAAAAACCCAGGAATAGTATAGTTATTTAAGCGTACCATAAAGCATATGAAATATAGTTCACCAACCAGATATTTCTCTCCAAGGCCGGCACCCCAGGTCTGTCTGTCTCAGCTACTGTGCTGAGGGGGTCCCCTCTGGTCTGTCGTAAATCTCCTGTGGTAGGGATCCGATCCTGTCGTAATTTCAGGATCCTAAAATGGAGGTATGTTAGTACCATATTTCTGGCCATATGAATTGTGGTGATATTCCCTGAAATTTAGGCCTTTGTATATGGGCCTTATATATGGTAGGTACCTCCAATAAATCGGTTCCTGAGTCATGGCCATTGAAAATATGGGAACTAGCCCGAAACCTCCTTGATATTTCTCCATAAAAGAGGGAATACTGATGATATCATGTTATACATCACTATTGTTTGAAGAAAAGTAACAGACTCCAGAGTCTTCCAATACTTTTCAGGCTAGCCACCATGGTCAATAGGGTCGATGGTCATTGTTGAAAAAGAAAGCATCTGAGGCGTTCTTTTTTTGGGGGGGAGGTTCATTAGCACAATTTCAGGCCCAAAGGGATGTCTCTTGAAAAGGCACATGGCTAATTTTTACCAATTCCCTACAAAACAAGCTGGGTAATACTAATCCCCTCATGTTTCAATGATATCTAATGCATGATGATTGTTCACAATTTAGACCAATGCATGAATTATCGTTCATATCATGGTTTATTCTAATCCCCTCATGTTTTTGTATTTTTGTTTGTGAAAGTATCGCCATGTTTGTTGACGAACCCAAATGCGGAATCAGTCAAGTTGTTGACTCTGCACAACGGATTGATTCTAGATCCCAGAAATGACTGACCAATCTGACCAATCATCAGTAAAGAGTCCTGGGAAATTCCTAACAGGGCTACTTCTAAAAGTTGCTATTCTCTTAAAATAATTCAAAAAAACACAAAGGCAAACCACTTTAAGATTTCTAATCCAAACATGCCCAAAAACACAAAAAAAACGTAAACACAATCAAACAAATCACAAAAACAAATCCATCAAAAAAAATCAAAAACAACAATACATTCTAAAAAACAATTGGGAAAAAACTATAAAAAATAAAATAAAACATAATGAGCAATAATTATTGGAATAAATAAAATGGACTTATTTGGCATTAAACAACGATAAACAGGGATGTTCCAGGAGTGTCCCTATAAGGAATGTCACCCTCCATAGACAAGAAATCAAGTGTGGGCCTGAAACTTACCATATTTTTGACCCATATCCACTTCCCAAGATCGAAGAACTCATTTCAAGGTGCATCCCCAATCTTTGCTTTACACATGCTTCTTTAGACTGTAGCAGGACATAGTACAACCATACCTGTTACCCCGATATTACAGAACAAACAAATACAACAACAAGTCACAAGTAATTACAATTGAATTCCCCATGGTACCCTCCCATTTTCCAACCCATCCCAAGCGTCCTCTGCCTTATGATACGTTGCCCGGAGCTTTGCCTGGCCCTCCAAGCCGGTGGCATTGCGCTCTTGGCTGACCTTGGCCCCCTGCAGTTCCGCGGCCGCGACGCAAAGGGCGACCGAAAGGACGACACCGAGGCTGGACGCCATTCGAATCCAGCTGGGACAGGGTCGATTTTTGGGGGTTTGAAAATTGAAAATCAGCTGCGAGTCGGCTGCGATATGGTGCCATGCAGGGGCTGCGGATGCAGCTGGGCTATCGCAAAGTCGGAAGTTTGACCATAGGCACCCAAGCGGTGCACCAATCTCTTCCCAAGGGTCAAGGCTTGGATGGCGCCAAAAAAAAGGTCCATTGCTACTGTGTTTTTTTTAGCGATACCCATTTGCCAGATGGGTGTAACCAAAGAATTTCATCATGATGTGTTTTTTTGGTCGCATTTTAGCATATACACAAAAGTAAGCACATATATATATATATATCATTCCATACAGACATATACACACATCTACAATCATCTACATTAATATACTCATGGCCAATCTTAGATACCCTGCAAAAAAAACTTAGCTGCTTTGTAGATAATCCCATTGATACCAAGTCAGACTAGTGAGGATTAGTTTCTTCGAATCAAAGATTGACCTAGTACTGGAGGCCACGGTCTCCATGCCTGGTGGCGCCTTGCTGGGTGATAGAGAAGGCTGCCTTTGAAGAGAGAGAGAAATGTGTGGTTAAAGACAAATAACAAACTGGTTATATATGTAGTAATTATATATATAATTACATATATATGTGTATATATATGAATATGAATAGTATATATATATATATGAATATGAATATGCGTGTGCCCATGTTGTGCTCATATCACTAACTACACGGTACTACCATGGTGATAAAACATGACCATTTTCATAATCTTCTGAGGTTAGCCACAGGTTACATGCCGCAACAAAAACGTCACGCCCCAATGAGACATGGTAGGATCGTGCAGGATCAGCTGTGATTTACGAAACCGGCCCTTTAGGGCTGGTCAATTAATTAGCTTTAGAGTTGAAGAGACCTCAATTTCATAAACATGGAGATTCTCTGCGCAACACAGCGGGCTTGTCTGAAAATAGGCTACCCCCAAAGATCCAACTCTCATGATGTTCCCCTAAGTTTGGGGGGTCAGTTTGCCCCTCCTTGGTTGGACCATCTGCAGAAAACATGGGGGGCAGAACCAACATAATACCATGGTGGAATGAAAGCAACAAACATGAAGGGAGATAACAACAATGCCTACAGTAGATTGTTCCAAACAAATGAAGATAGCACCAGCTGCAGTATGTAATGAGATCTACTCAAATACTTTTGATACTTTTGATGGGGAAGCAACTGTCCATAGAGCTGAAACACTTGTTCGCAGCGGTCATGCGACAAAAACGAACTGCAGATTGCAGCCGGACTTTGTGAATGTGCATGTATTAGGATTCGCAGGGCTTTTTTTGGGCTTGGAACGGGTGCCATTCTTTGGAGTGAAATCCATTGAGTTTTCATGGCATCAATGCGTAAAGTTCCTTCTTGGGCCAAGCCCAACTTCCCCCAGATTTGCCTGCCAAATCTCTTGGTCACAGGCAGCCTTCACGGCGCAGTGTCGGAGAGCAGGAAGTGTGGAAATCAGAAGTCAGAAGGTGAAAAAAAACATAGATAGGATGGGAAGACTGTTCCTTGTTGGAATGAACTGGGGATTTTTTTGTTAGATTTGTATAGATTTGTCATGTTGAGGAACACATTCTAGAACCCAACAAAAACCTGGTTACAGTACATGATACTGCGGCATATGCACAGCGCGGGTCAAGCCTCAAAGCATGGGTTTGCTGCTGTAAAATAGACCACGCCACTGGCTGACTTTTCCTGGTGCTTTATTGAGTCTCCGATTCTTTCGATCAGTTCATAAAGGATGTCTATTTAAAAAAACTAATGCAACAAATACATGCTGGTCTTGATTCGTTCAGCAGCAGGGGCCAGTCAATCCAAAAAAAACGAATCTGGTTATGCCTCACGTAGGGATCCGGTCCGTGCCTGTAGCGAGTTCGGCAAGAGCCACAGGCCGGCCTCAATGGTTGGCCAACATGGGTTCTGGTACCCAAAATGATTTGGATTTGGCATCTTGGCTAAGTTGCTTTGATGCAAATAGCTTAAGTGTTTGGTGAAGAAATGTCCGCTGACCGGTAGAAACACAACTGGGGTACCAGGTTGGATACGGCCGGAGGGACTCGCAAATCTTCCAAATTTGGATTTGTTTTAAGAGGAGACCACAGGTTTTTGGGGTGCCTCATGGTACCTCATTGAAATGCTTTAAACAGCAAACACCAGCACATTATTCATGTCCATGAGAAATCCCTGACCAAAGTGGAAACTGAACGATCAACTGAGGTTTCCGGCAATGCAGCCACCTTGCACAACAGCGCGTGAAATACAAAAAAAGAACTTGCTGGTGGCAGGGAATAGGGGAATGGGATGAATTGTAGATCCTTCCCCCCTTCCCTACTAAGCACAGGTAAGAAAAGTACACACTCAAACACGCACGCACGATGGACAATGGCCATTCCATCTCAACTTACTCGAACATGCCTTTTGCGTTACCCCCTGGTAAACTAACATGGCTATGGAAAATGGACCATTTATAGTGGATGTACCTATCAAACATGGTGTTGTCCATTGCTATGTTGGTTTACCCGAGCGTATTATCCAAAACATCCAAGGCTGAAATAAAGCGACAACTTCGAACAACCGGTTCCAAATCATCCCAGGATCAAAGACGTTCAGTAGAAACTTACAATGTGGTGCCGCCAATTGTTATATATAAATTGGTTTATAAAACCCTATTAAATATGGTACGAAGTATTATAATATAAACCAACTTAGCTATCTAGAGGGCCAGATGATGCCGTCACTTGAGGAGGTTATACACCACCAGTACGGGATGGTAGGTGCGAAAGAGGTCCAGGATGAATACCCCTTCTAGAGGTAGCCCAGATGAACGACAGCAATTGGGAGACTCGCAAGCCATGCCTGACCAAACACTTTCGCCGACACTTCGTGAATGACTTCAGGGATACACTACGCCATGTTTATCCATCAACGCTACTGGAAACCAACTTTTGAAACAAACTACCATGTGCAGAGCTTTAACCAATAATGCGGGAAACCCAGCAACAAACTCCAATAGAGGACTGTTGAAAACCCACTGGAAAATCATTTAGTGTAAAATGATGCGTTCAGAGGAATTCTATTAGATTGTGAATTATAACAATTCTGCTATTGGGTAGCCCCTTATAAGCATCAACCAAGCAGAATTTCCTCCTGTGTCATATGACACAATTGGGTATGCTGTTTGTCCACATTACAAGCGGGATCGCAACCAAATAGCACCAACATTCCCAGGTTGGATATTGTTTATTTTCTCGGCATAGTAACAATATGCTTCTTTGCCAAAAAGGCGGAGACATTCAGAAATGCGGCATTCTGCTTGAAGATTGTTATACAAGACCCTTCAACACCAAAGACCCGACAAAAAACACTTCGTGTGTTTTAGTATTTTGATGTATTTTGGATATGTTCATTTGAGGGTCCCATTTTGCGGGGTTTAATTCTTGAACAATGCTGTGGCCCTGGCTCGTTTTACAGTGTAGCCCCAAATTGTGACAGAACATTGAACATTGCTGAAAAGAACCTACAAGGTGGTGCCCCCCAAGTTATAAGTTGGTTTATAATCCCATTAACCACAGATACCCTCTGATAATTTAACATAGCTATTGAAAATAGCCATTGATAGTGAATTGTCCCATGAAAAATGATGATTTTCCATAGTTATGTTAATTTACCAGAGGGTATATCTACCATAAAACAACCAAAGATCAAAGCTGGGAAAATGGTGGGGTCCACCTCCCTTTCTGCTATCGGCAAACTTTTTGGGGATGAGATTCGTCGACCTTCACCCGACGCCTCTCCAGGCCCCATGTGGCATTGCGCTCTAAGAAATCAGTTTGGTTCTGAAGTTCTGAAAGATCTGGGGTATTTCTCATCTTTCTGATGTTTAGTTGATCTATTCTGAATTTCTTGATGAATCTTATCAATCTAGTCATGTTATGACCTTTGTTCTGGGTGAATTTTCAGATGGCTATTGCTACACCATCCGAGGTGCTCGCTGTCGACGTTGCTGGAAATAACTGTAAGTACATGCAACTAGGTAAAAACTAGTAATTATTGTAGGTAAATGGTGATAAATGTAGATACATGTCAACTTAATGCGAAACTCAACCAAGAACTAGATGGTGGGCAGTGGGACTTCACAACCTGAACACATGGGTTTACATAGCGACCTGGAAAATCAACATTTGGAATAGGTAAATCAACTGTGAATGAGCCATGTTCAAGAGCTATGTTAAATTACCAGACGGTACTTGATATCCAATACCATCCAATACCCTAACGATGGCGTTTGAGCTGTATCTGCAGCTTTCCGGAGAGGTGATATTGAGAAACAATAGTTTGAATGGCCTGGTTAAAGGCCACGACAGTGATAGGGCGTGGTCGCTTGGGAGTGAGACAAGCACTCCACAAAAACACATCAAACCACGATGAACATGACAATAACCCGCAATATAATGTAGCAACATATGATATTCCTCCATCTAGAGCAAACAAGAAAAGCCCGTTGCCCCTTTAACCCCCTACAATTTCCCACAGTTTACCCATGAAATTCGCCTCATCCAAACCTCTTTTTGATCAGCGTAGCAGCACGTCTTGGACGATCGTGGCACCACAGTTGGAAAATCTGGCGGCGCCACGCTGCAGCGTGGAAGCGCAAAATCATGTTGAGCTATTGACCATCTTGTGGCTACGACAAAGTGGGGCCCCCAGTCGATAGCGTTCAGTTGCGATATAACTCGCTGAATTCTATAATTTATGGTAGATATAACATGATATAACGGACTAGTTCATGGGGCTTATAAACCAACTTATAACTAGGGGGCACCACTTTGTATGATAAAGTGGGGCCACAGTTTCTGAACAGTTGGTAAACATAGCTTGAATCTCACTGGGGTAAAATGGTGGATAGACTAGAGTTAGATGGTTTTATGGTGGATATGCGGGTTTCCTCGAATTTCTTCATGGGGATACCAATGGTTTAAGAACCCCCGATATAGTAGCTGCAGGTTCTCTTGGATGCCCTGCAAATAAGGAATATGTTTCCGGATAAAAAATATTGTCTCATTTCAGGGCCAAATAACTGATTAATGTATAATTTTGGGTAACAAAACCACCTCAGGGACAGCCATGAAAACTGGTGCTTCTCCCAGTCTGCTAGACTTTTTCGAGGCTCTTTGACCTCGAAAATTCGCAAACGCAGGAGGTGACGAGCCAGGGACGTCGAGGTTTGGATCCCTAGACGTTTTAGATCATGACAACCTTGGAATTGTCCTTTTAGGGCATTCAAAAATCCTCTGGTTGGCGGTTTCAACCCCTCTGAAAAATATTAGTCAATGGGAAGGATTAGCCCATATATTATGGAAAATGAAAAATGTTTGAAACCACCAACCAGATCCTAGATCACAATTTGCGGGCTGTAAAATGTTGTTAACATCAAACAAAGGCAGTGTTGGATTGGGCCCCTCCTTTTAGCGATGTTAAGACATGATCGCAGTACATCCAGGGTTTCTGCAAGGTGGTCCAGGTCGATAGCTAAGTTGCCTTGGTGCCCCCTAGCTATGTTTGTTGGTTTATAATGCCCCATGAAGACTATAGTTATATCAGCTTATATCTGCCATAAACCATAGTTCAACCAGCCAGTTAGATACTTAAGTATATGAATGCGTAAATCAACATTCACTAACCCGAACTGTTAGAAAACTAAGGCTATATTGGGATAATCCCTCAGACTTGTAGGAGGACCAAAGTGGTCAACCTGACGTCGCCGCTGGCCGCGGCTTACATCAAAAGATTCAGCGTATCAATGAGTTCGTGTGGTTCAGTCTGTCAGTGGCTAGTGAGTCTTTTGAGATCGTCCAGATTGTTTTCCGCTCATTTTTTCCTGAGCCTGAACAAATGGTCAGTGATGAGGGTCAAATCTCATGAAATGGGTATTGGTCGAAATGTTGTACAACACTTGGATGATGAACGTAACATATTGACCAAATTTGTGGCCATCTCTCCTTTACCAGCTTATATATACATATACTATTATATAGGACATTATAGAACCACTTTCCAACTCACATGACAAACTTCTTGCAGAGATGCCAACGTTTCCCTGGGCGTTTGGGGTGTTGTTTCATTCGGGTGGGGGTACTTTGTATCAATGCTTGACACGAACGGGAGGTACACCAGGTATAGATCAAAATTGGCTACCCAAAACATGGATAGTTTCAAATTCAGCAGTGGAAACCAGTGGAAAATGTTTTTGAACCACGCCCTAGTACATAAAGACCCAAATTCATTTCAAGCTTCAGATCTGCCCCTGTTCTTGGTATGCACTTTCAGGCGCTGCATCGCACGAACCAGCTGACACAACCCGCAAGCGGTTCACAGGTCCTCAGAAGCTGCGTGTGCTCAATGAGCACCCTGGCTTGTGATGGATGCTCTACTGGTTCTCCCAGGAAAACCTACAAGATAAGATGCAATATTTTCATATTAATGGGGATGTTTGATGGGGATATTTGATGGACAATAATCCCCAACAACAATGTTTTGGGGATATACCCTCTGGTAAACTAACATAGATATTGAAAATGGCCCATAGACATAGTTGATTTACCCACTATAGCGACACACTGAAACTTAGAATGCGATTTTGGAAACGGCGCGCTGCAAAAAAAACGCCGGAAAATGCCAAAAAGTGGGGTCCTGCATTTTTTTGCCCCGTTTTTTCAGTCGAGGCATCTTAGCAATGGAGATCTTAGAATGCGTGTGCCCACCGAATTGTTTATCATATAATTGTCCTTCTATCATGGTTTTGAGTGGGAATTGTCAGGTCGCCGCGTTCTAGTAATGTAGACTTAGAATGCCGGCATCTATCTTGTGATTTTCACC
>Ga0126342_10012049_pt1 | contig 15438 bp, 13 predicted proteins | sample Cyp1metagenome_FD_92528 | JGI IMG/M metagenome (GOLD analysis project Ga0126342, IMG submission 92528) | Coral microbial communities from Lord Howe Island, Old Settlement Bay, Australia - Cyphastrea 1 metagenome | ecosystem: Host-associated > Invertebrates > Cnidaria > Coral ...
ACATATACATACATATACATACATATACATACATACACATACATACACATACATACACATACATACACATACATACACATACATACACATACATACACATACATACACATACATACACATACACACACATACACACACATATACATACATATACATACATACATACATACATACATACATACATACATACATATAGACATACAGACAGACAGACATACATACATACATAGTACACGTATAATGTAATCACCACCCTTTTCGTGGGGTGTAAGCATGGGGGACGTTTAAAAAATGTAAAAGCAGCAATTTTGACCCCTTCGATCCCCCTTCGTATTTTTTCCCGATGGGGAAGGCTACATGTATGTTAGACCCCCCCACGTCAAAAACCGAGCCCCGGAAGATTTACATTTGGAGGGGGGGTCGAAAGTCTGTAATAGATACGTCACCCGGTACCCCCCCATTCCTCCCCCCGTGCTCTACGGATAGGGGGGGAAATAAAAATTGTTCAATGTCCGATCCATTGTCCAAAAACTGTCTCCAAGAAGTTTGCAGATGTTTGTAAGCAACCTACACCATCCTACACCTAAGGTCCATATTTCCTTGCAGAAACTGTTCAAAATAGATGGTAAAGCCAAAGATAAAATCATGTAACCATCACACACCTGAGGTCCATATTTCCTTGCAGAAACATAAAGGCTCATAAAGGGCTTACTATAGGTGCCCCATCAGGATTCATTTTAGGTCCATCAGGTTCATTTGAGGTGCATTTGAGATCATTTTGTTGCTAAACTTGCGTTTCATATTGGTTGTCAAGCTTTGAAGATGCACAGTCTGGCGCACTTAGACGCATTAAGCAAGGAAATATGGACCTTTGGCGTAGGATGGTTACATGAGTTTATCTTGGTTTTATCATCTACTTTGAGCTGTTTCTGCACGGAAATATGGACCTTAGGTATAGGATGTTTACATGATTTTTACACCTGTGCTCAATCGCTTTCTCATAGACAGGAGGTAAATTTGAAGACCTTCAACATCTCATTTTACATTTATTTGAAGTTCAAGGATTGTCCAGTAATTAATTTGCAAGGAATAATATATTTTCTATACCTCTATGTTACATGTGGAAATGATCAAAAAGGTGCAGAAAAAGTGTAGAATGTATTGGAAATACCGAAATACCAAGCAATTGGGGTCCTACAAACTTTTAGTTTGCATGTTTGATTTTCTGCAATTCTGCAGCTATTTGCAGACCTTCACACTATAACTTTACATTTTTTCATGTTCTTGCATGAACGCCCCCTGTTTTTTTAAAGAAAATAAATAAAATATCCCGTAAAGAATGAGGGGACCTGCCAACATGAAATTTTGCAAATAGAACGTAGTTAGAGCATAAATGTTTGCTGACATTTACCAGGCCCCCATCCCTCAAAACCGTCTAAATTGTGTCTTGCAATTTGGCTATGTTCCCCCCCTAAAAGGGTACTGATATAATATACATATATAATTATATATATTATATTATATATATATATATATTATATTATATATATATTATATATATATATATTTATATATTATATTATATATATATATATATTATATTATATGTATATATATATATATATATATATATTATATATATTATATATATATTATATATATTATATATATTATATATATTATATATATTATATATATTATATATATTATATATATTATATATATTATATATTATATATATTATATATATATTATATATATTATATATATTATATATATTATATATATTATATATATTATATATATAATATTATATATATTTCACATTATATATTAAATATAATGTTATATATATCATATATATAGAGATATGTATTATATATATATATATATGTACTGTGTGTATATATATATATATATGTATTATATATATATGTAATATCCAAATATGATCTCATAGTCTGAACCATCACCACATCATTTCAGTCCTCATCGGCCACCTCGAGGTCCCAAAACATATCGACCTACAGCTGTGGCCATGGTCTTGGTTGTCCTTTTACACTTTTGACCATCACTCTTCCCGAGTATTGCAATGGGACTGGATGCTTCAAACTCTCAAGACCCATCGTTTATTCAACAAATTTGGGTGTGTCTTAAACTTGGGGTACCCCAAACTCATTAATTTGGGTGTGTCTTAACCAAACTCGTTGGTCTTCAGCTGCAAAGTGAGGTACCTCTGGCGGCGCTGAAATATCAGAGCTCTCCTTGGGAAAGGGGCCGACCCTTTCCAGTTTGGGCCTTGATGTTTGTAGCACTTTTCTATACTTTTCTAATCATCTGAGGTGGGAATCGCTGCACCGAACTTCAGTACTGGCTCAGTCCTCTCGATCGCGAAGAAGCGAGAGGTTGAAACGCTGCGGGATCCTGCCATGACACAGTTCGGTCAAACGGTCAAAATTGGCAGTTCGGCCAAACTGTTTATGGTGGATCCACTAACTACAGTATGACAGTATCCCCTAAACAATGGTTCCAAACATGACATGGGACAGTTTTATAATGTTATATACATAATATATCATAATATGTGTGTATATATATACATACCTATATTATACATATATGAACAATTTATAATACTGAAATAACACATCCGACAATGGCCCAAAATCATCCAAAATCGCTGATCTCAGCCTGAAATCATTGTCACCTGCCTTGGCGGATCCGGCAGCTGCTCATCAGGCACCTAGAGCGACTTGGGGATCCTCCAGAAACCACCATATTCCATCCATATTCCATCCTATCAAATCAAAGATTATCAAAAATGGTTGTTGAAGATGAAGTATTCCATCCATTACATTCCATGAAACAGTATCAAGATGTATCAAGAATGATATTCCAGTCTAAGGTGGCTATAAGGTGGTTATCATTGGTTCTCCCAATCACCCAAGATTGGGACACAGCTTCATCACACCCTCCTACCAGGTCCTACCACACTTCTGCCTCTGCATCGGCCCACAGCCAGGTGTCGCTTTCTGCCTGCGCCTGAATCTGCTCAGGATGGAAGCTGGCTTAATGAGGATAGAACATGATAGAACCATATTTGTTGGGGGACCAAAAATGGGATGGTCTACTCAAAATGACTTGAACCCGGTGCTCCTTCTTTTTCTCTGTACTTGCAGTCAGTTGCAGCATGGGATCCAGATATATCAAGATGTCTGAATTTCAGTTGGCCTTGAAATGGCTTGAATGTGGGGAAAAAGCCAGACCTCCTCGACAAGCATGGCCAGGAAAAAGGCGACTCACTTGCCTTTGCCACGGGGGGAATCTGGCAGATCAACCACTGGTTTCCCACTGATCCCGCTGGGCCGATGGGGGACAACTTCAGCAACACACATATCGCAGCTGACTTTTGTGTGTCACAAAATCCCTGCAAATTATGAGATCCAATGAATTCTGGGCAAACTAGTCTTCTATCCAAGCCCTTGGAATCTAGTCTTCGATACCTGATGCCAAAAGGGCTGAAATTCCAATTCTTGCTGGTTAAAGTCCACGTTTATCCTCCTGACATGAATTGTGTACTGGTGAATCCAACCCATATGCTAGGTTTAATCTCCATCCACCCACGACTCGCAAAGACCTTTCTATCCGAACGCTCTCTGCGCTGAGGCGCCAAGTTCACTCAGCCAAATTATACTCGGAGTGGCAACGGGGGTCGGTTCAATTCGCTGCGCGTGGAATTCGCAAGAATAGTGGATTGCTGGCAAAAGACTTACATTACTTCGCTGGGAATGGGATCATCGTCGCCAGTTGACACCTCCGAGCCAGCTTTCAACAGCTTACATGTTGCTTCTGCTGGCCCAGCGAAGTGAATGGTCCGCAACAGTTGGCCTCCTCACCTACCCACAAACTGATATGGATGGCATGGCGTCGCAGGTAGGTGAGAGGTCCACCAGTTGAACGGCCTTGCAGATCGTTCTGCATCGGACCGAGCGATTTGGCTAAGTGCGGCAGCTTCTGGCGAAGGCAGGCAAGCTGTCGATGGGCTTCCGAGCTGTTTTCTGTTCAGTTGCAAGTGATGCAGAGTTGGTCAGAATAGAATGTTACCAGTAATCACACAACCATGAATATGATAGTAACATGCAAATGTAGTAGTAAGGCAGTGGGAGGCTCAGGTGGTAAAAACGTGGATTCTCGCATGGAACTCCGTAGGCAAGACCAAGGTGCGCTTAGGTGCGCCGCCTAGGTGTGCCTACCCATGCCTCTCCCCAAGGAACTCTGCTTTCCAAGGATGTTTTGCACTATCTAAGTGTGTATGTTTTTTGTCGCATCATATTGGAACTTCGTTTTGCAGAGATCATTTTGTGATAGGTATAAGATATCCACCACGAGTAGATTCCATTGGAACTCCAGCTCGGTTGAGGTATATGATATCCAACATATCCAACAAGAAACACAGGATGTGACAGGATGTGACAGGATGCCAGGTGCCTTGCCTTGCGAAGATGCCCTTGGCATCCATTGGCATGTTGCCCAAAAATGTTTGGAGGTTTCTCCCGAAAGCCAATGATCCTCCGATTCACCTGGAGGACATTGCTGCAGCCTTCACATACCAACTTCAAGAGCAAACACTTTTCAGCTGATTTGAAAACAATCCGATACCTTTAGACTTGCAAGTCCAGTTCCATCAAATCAAAACTGAAGCTTCATAGTGATTGGATCTTTATGCAAACTAATTGATGTGTTCAAATGCAATTCATCAATCAAAAGGAAGCCTCAAAAAAAAGCAAGTCTAAGTCCAGTGAGGCAGGCAGCATCCGCGGATTTGCAGAAACAGTTGCATGTTTTCAAGTCTTGAACTTTCAATTCAGAGAAATTCTCGAAGCACACTGCCAAGATTGTCAACATCAACAATCACTCGAAACTGCATGATCTTGCTCAAGAAGTCTTCAGATTTGATCCAATCCTCAACCCACAGAGTGCGGCTGTTCTAGGACGGTAATAAGTGTTTGATTGTAGAAATATGTGATTTGGTTCTTGTGGATTAACTTCGCCCCCAGCTTCTTGTGTTTCTGGGAATCTAGGAGTCTCCATCAATGTCTGTCACTTGAACAGCAGCAGCACATTTCCAGTCTTGCACATGACACGAGGAGATCCAATCGCTAGCAACACTCCGTTGTTACAGTATGTATCAGTATGTCACTATAGGATTTCTCAAAATGGCGTACCCTCTGGTAAACTAACATAACTATGGAAAATCACCATTTTTTATGGGAAAACTCACTATAAATGGCCATTTTCAATAGCTATGTTAAATTACCAGAGGGTATACCCCTACAAAATATCACACCTCATTTCATGATGATCATGATGTGAGGAAAACATGGAAAACCATGGGATTCACCACTCATTTTGACGAAAACCCATGGGATTCACCATGGATTCACCAGCTGAAAGTTGCCATACGCCAAGGGTCACGGACCTTTCTCCCTTGCGTGGAGCTATCGGCCAGAATGATCATGACCCGCACTGCGCGCACTTGCTGTGAGAGCTGGGGACCTCAAGCACTGAAAAAAAGCCCCAAGTTTCGTAAAAAAACAACTGGTGTTCTAAAGTATGAATCACTATGAAGGTTCTTATGAGAAAAATGAACAAAAATTTGCAAATCTGAATGTACCAGATACGATTGCACCTGGAAATACACTCTATATATATATTATATTATGTATTATAATTTACACGTCCCAACTCCCCCAATACTTCCATTGATTTTGGAATCAGCTCATAGTTGTGGGTGGGGAACTTGCCTGTTCAAAAACATGAGGAAGGATTTTTGCAGCATCTTGGATTCTTGGATGATCCAGCCCAAGCCGGCAAAATCCGAAAAGGGCACACGATGCTACTGATGGTGCAGTTTAGCGACGCTTGCAGTCGTTCCGCAAGCCTTCCATGTTGCCAGTCAATGCTGCCTTGATAGCAGCACCGCCTTAGTCTCTGACGCGGACTCAAGCTCTTGAGAAAACCTGTAGTGAGAGTCAGAGAGTGCTGTAAGTTGGGATCCAGAGGGCGCATGGCAGGTGAAACAGTGAAACATAGTGAATCTGCAGAAACGTTGGCACCTCCAAAACTCTCTTGAACTCTCAGATGTGCGCAACAGATGATCACCCTGCCACGGCACCCACGTCTAAGCCGGGAGACATGGTTTCGCCTCGCGCCAGCCAACGACTAGCACGGGCCCTAGCTTTGCTACCTGCAGAGTAAAGCAGAGTCGCTGAGGCTTCACAAGTCGTATATAGTACATCTCAAATATAGTGTTTTTGCACAACACAATTTTTGAAAACAACATAGTATATATTGTATAGTATACAGTAATACAACACAATACAATACAGTACAGTACATTACACTACAATACAATACCATGCAATACAATACAATAATATAACATCGTAGAAGATAAGATAGAAGATAAGATAAGACCAAATAATATACAGTATATATATAAATACATATATATATATATCAGAATATAAGCTAAAAAATAACATAGTTTAGAATGTATTAATATGATGAAATATAATAAACATAGTAAAACATATTATCATATAATATTATATTGTACCATATAATATAATTTAACAGAATCTGATTTAACACAATATATTTTAACATAATTTAATTTCACATAATATAATATACTATAATATAATGTCGTATAATATAATGATATGATATAATATGATATGAAACATCTATTCTAGACACATGTATATGTATACTTATCTACATACACACATATACATATATACATGTGCATATATGCATCTATACATCTATACGTATATACATGCATATATATATATATATTACATATAAATATGTATACATATATACATAACACATACATATCGACATGTAGACATGTAAACAAGTAGACATATAGACATGTATATATATATATATATATACTGCACTAGATATATACATAAGTACATATAAACATATATAAGCATATAGACATGTATACATACACTATACATGTATTAGAATCGTGCAAAGCCTGATATTTGCCAGTGCATTGCATGTACCAATTCATCCTCTCTGGCATATTCCAGCATATTTGCAGCCTATGGTATATCAAGCCGAACATTGCCTGGAAAATGTTGTTGTGCATATTCTGATTCCCAGCCTGCCCGGGTCCGGTCTGCTCAAAGTACCAGCGCGTGAAGCTTGACGGCGACCCAAAGTGTCTAGGAGAAAGACTCAGCTGTGAAGCACAGGCCTGGAGAAGGGCTGTACATGTGGAGGAATGTTGCTTCACTAAGCCGACCCCATGAGTTTCCTGGTGAACACATCAAGTACCAGCTTGCATCATGGAGCCACCTGCATCTGCTCCTTGCGCTTGTCTGGGTTTCCTTCGCACCATATAAGCCTGGAGAGTATCGACAACAGCAGTTGCTGAGACATCTTTTGCACAGCAGTTTGTCGGTTTGGCAGCTTGGAAGCTATAGCTGTTTTCTGAATTCTTGAGTCCACAAAAATTGGGAAAACACGCAAAGTTTTCTCCTCCCTCTTGCAGAACTTTCTTCTTGACACCGGTGCCTGACGGGAGTTGAAGGGAGGCCACCTATTTGCCCATGATCTTCGGGCTCGTCTACCTGAATGCACCATGGATTTTTTTCTATGGCAGCTGGATCCACACAGCGTCTCTGTGGCATCGGAACTGCTGATGGGTCTGTGGATATGCCGAAACAAGCCCTATTTTGATCTCGTATCGCTACGAACCCGACGAAGTGCCAAAAAGGGAAGCAGGGTGAATCTGCAAAAAATCCCGATGGACGACAGACCGAGAATGGCAACCAGTTGCGTACATTTGGACGTCACTCCCTCCCTATGAGCAACAGCAGCTTCAATAGCAATCCGCTGCATCGGCAAGAGACAGGGCCACTGCAGGTGGTGCTGGTGCTAGCACTGCGTCTACTTGAAGCAGGGGACCCCCTCTGCAAGCAATTGCCGGGCTGGGCACTCTCCTTGGTCACTTGGCATGCAATCCATCAAGCATTTGACAGCTACATTGGAAGAAAAGGGTAACCAACGCCACAAATACATTTTCTGATATTATCTGGTGATATTATCTGGTGATATTATCTGGACCTCAAAATAGCGGTGCCTGCAAAGCTGGATTGAAACCATTTGTATTACTTAGCTCCAAATGCTGAAAAGCTTCGGAGCCATTTCCAACTCCCCAACTGTCTTGACCTTGGGTATGAGAATGGGCAGAGTCAGGTATAGTGGCCCATACTACATCCAAAAGCATCATTTACTCAGCATTGTTTTTATTGCTACATTGACATAGATCTGGTTCGGTTTCAGGATGAAACAGGTTTGCAGTGTCGCTAAGTCACAGATCAGCTCGCAAGAAACACAAACGACATGTGTAAAAACGCTGATTTGAAAAGGCTGATAGTGCAGATCACTATTCATCGATGATCATCTGCATGCACATCCTCTGCCATCAACATATCTTCCGGTAACATGGCAATGGAAAATCTCCCATTTATCGTGCAGATATTTTTTCCATTGAGACCTCCATTGAAAGAGAGCTCGTCCAAGGCCAGAGTTGGTTGCACCCGGCCATCTAGGATGGTGATATATAGCCTGGTCGCTTCGACGACAAATTTCAAATGTCCAACGTCCATGACAGAAAATATCAAAATGCACAGAAAATTGAATCTTCTCGAATTTATAAAGAAATTGCATGTCTACACACATATATAAAGTATGTGTATATATATATATACAAAATCTACCTTATGTGAATATGAAATAATATGAAATCATATGAATATATATCATGTTCCCACCTCAACCAACAATGTGCGAAAAAATCTGCAACCAACTGGTCCCGATATTTGACAAGTGGCGGCTCCTTTGGCTCCCGCTGGGCGCTTACATACATGGGCTCTCCATTAACGTGCATCGTCCACTAATCGATTAACCTCCCGACAATCAAATAACCTTTGAGCCATCAAAAATCATGAAAAGGTTCCACGAATTTTGGATTTTTCGATGGATCCAGTCTTGTCTTTGAATCTGGGTAAATTATAATATTTCACTAACCTGAATTAAGGCCATTTTGGGATGATTCCCCTTACTAACCATGATTCCAGTGAGGTCGCAGTGAGGTCGTTATAATTTACCCAGATTGAATGCGTGGCTCCTTATGAATATGACAATTGTGACACAAGTTCAGCGACAAAATGGTGACACTGGGTACCTGTTGAACGTTATAAATTTCATAAATTTCTTTTGAACAAAATTGCAGCTCCTCTCAAATCCGAACTATCCCAACTATCCCAACTATCCCAACTTGTGGAACCATTGTTTTTCAAATGGTTTTCTTTACCCCCAAGGATAGGCAACTCCTGCAGATTTCCCCAAACTGGGGCCCAAGCGTGTCTCATCTCATGGAGGAGACCGCGGGGAATTTTCTCGTGTTGCTGTTTATATTTGTCATATCTCTATCTCTGTGTACATATCAGATGTCATACATATATATATATATATTAATGTGTTTATATCATTATATAATATATATATATATATTGTCATCTATATTTACATTATAAGAAACAAACGCCTGGCAAAATGTTGACAACTCATCCTTTCGGTAAGGGAAGAAGTGTGCGACCAAACATCTGCCCAAACCATACTCTGTTTACACCAGAGTGCCCGTGGTTTCAGCCATCGCCGCTGAGGGGCCTTTGAGAAGCCACAGCACTATACTTGAGACGAAACGTCTGGTGGTGAAATTGTTTACCCCGATAAATCAGATTCCAGTTCCTTGAAACTCACTCAACATGTAGATTGAAGAAATTGCTTTCCCCGTCAGGTCTCACGCATAAACCTCATGGGTTTCATGGCAGCCATTTCGCACACTCCGCAGTCAACATGTGCTGACCTCCCCTGAGGTTCAACAGGTTCTATCTCAAACTTGGGCGTCCAATTCTCAAAACATCTCAAGACTCAAAAAACATCAAAAAACAAGACCCATCTGAAGTCTCATGACTTCACAATAGATTTGACCTCCCAAAATCTGAGACCTGTCCTATCCTTTCCTCGCCTTGGAATGATCAAGAGATCCCTCCCGAGGTCAGACCAATCGATTTCAGGACTCACGGATTGCCAGGTTGAACCTGGTCCCAATTCCTTCATGGTTGGCCATGATTGTTCGCTCCAAATATCCACCGTCTCACTCCTGCAAGGCATTCGCACGACACATCGTGCTGTCTGAAACCGGGAGGATTCAAAAAGGCCATGCACCCAAATCACCTAGAATTTCAAGTGCGGGTCTTTTCCACTTCCAATCACCACAGCCATCCAAACCCAATATCTCGTCCTTTTGCATTCCAGTGACAACTTCAAGTGTCTGGGTCTGGTTTGAGGAACTGATCTGTGAATAATAGTCTTGCTCCACGTGACTGCACGTGCACACCATTTCCCTGCCTGCCGGTGCAGGATGACCAGCGGAAAGTTATCTGCAGCTGGGGGCTCTATTCGCTCGATGCTGTCCAGCCATGGAATGTTGTTGCCATGCCTTTCAGCAATGTCGCTGTCTGAATTTCTTTGAAATCATCTGTTTAAAAAGTTGTTGTTTGTAAGTCTTCCGCCATCGTTTTGCTGCCGATTACCACAAGAAATTCACATCAGAGCTGCAACATGTTGCAAGAAATCAGCCCCAACGTTGAAGTAAACGTCAACGACAAAAAAGGATCCCAAAACTCCAACAAAGATTTAGTAACATGAAGCGGCCTGTCACGGAGGAGGTAATCCTCTGTTTTCTTGCCATTCATAAAGCTCTTCAGCTCTTTGGACCAATTCTTGAAGTGGATCTCAGTGGCCACAGCCTGGAAGATTGCAATACTCATGGCTCAATCGCGCTGAATGGTGTCGTGCAAGATGTAGGAGCCAAGAAAAAAAATACTCTCGGACTGTCTGATCCCTAGCGACATCAATTTTTAGCAGTCTTCAGTCTTCCGTATAATTTCGAGGTGCATCTGGGAAGTTTGCAAATAGCAGCCAAAACTGACACTCTGGCGTATTTGAATGGCCTGGCTATTGAAAGGGAGAAGTGCTGTGTATGATTCGTCACATGGGGGCAAAGATATGTTTGGACTGAAAGTCCTGCGACGAAATGCCTTCTAGTTTGGGATAACCGGATAGCTCTGAAGATGGATATGTCACCGTCAAAGACTCTGCCTGCAAGCCCGTAGCATGTACCAGCAGCAAAATGGAGCCATCAACCTGTCAGTGATCCGAGGCAAAAAAAACATCCGGATGATCCAAGATGTAAATAAAATCGGACCAAGATGCGCAACATCTTGCAACCCTGCAGGGGCGTGTCTGCCTGCTTGTAGTCTTCGATTTCTTCCAGTGGCACACTGGGCCTGGCTCTTCCAAGCTGACATGAAAAAATTGGTTCCCATAGGTCCAATTGTTGGATCTCCACACATACCTCCAGTCATGAACCAGGCGCACCCCCATGGATGGCCAGCTAGCTCTGGTGGCCAATCATGCACCGGCCACTCCTGGCATCGGGTGCGGATGGGACTGGTAACCCTGGTATGGAATGGCATGGATATGGTGTCGCGAGACCGACAAGTGGAGTTGCAACATGTGACCCTTATTGGCTTGGTTCTTAGTGGGTGAACTAGGGTTTGATTCTCACTGAGTGCAACCTGACTGTTTGTACTATATAAGTTGGCTACCATAAACCAAGCCAAAGGGCTTCTGACATTGTTGCCCTCTCCAAAAACAAAACCACAATTCCAGTGGTGCTGAAAGCAGTTTTGCAATGATGTCATATGATGTCAAAACGCGGAAACGGGAAGTGATTCAATCCTTGTAGCCTTTGCCAGGGGGACGTGCAAAGATCAACCAGCACCTGACATCTCGGATGGAACATCGACACTCAGCTGTCGAAAGCTGGCCACGGCCTAAGTCTGTCTTTGTGGCCATGAGGTAGTATGCAAAAGTACCTCAGCGAGAGAGCGATAATATATATATATACACATATATATATACTGTGTATTTGTATATGGCTATGAGTCAAAACCCTGGTAACCTGGGTACCCTAGAATAGCTGGTTGATGGACCCATGGACGTTTATTCCCCAAATATGGTAATAGGTTTTGACCCATCCCCATGCAGGTGCATAAAGGTCCATAAAAGTGCAATCCTCCACAGAGTTAATCACCCATGATCCATTCTTTCTGGAAATAACAAATGCCCGAACTGATCCGGCCAGTGTCTAACCTAGTGGGTTTGTTATGCGAAAATCCTAGCATGTGTACAAGCTATAGAATATGATTATGGATGTCAAACATACATATGTGTTCATAAACTTGCAAGTTCCACGGCAATCCAAACGGAGGTGCGCAAATATTGGCTATCCACTACAAAGGCTTGTGCAAACTCGCTGAACAAGGCAAAACCCAAGTTATGGCGCTCCAAGATGCAGTGAGGTTGCTGTACTACTGTGCTTTCCAAGGCGAATACCTGGATTTGACATAAGTCCGCACATGCAAGTTTCAATCTTGTCGAACTGTAGAACTGCATATCGTATCTGGCACAGTTCAGATCAGTTTTATAAGATTATAAGATATTATAAGATATATATTGTAGATACGAGTATATAAGATTATATAAGATTATATAAGATTATTATATAATAAGTGATGTCAAGTGATACTAAGCAAAGCCAGTGTGAGGCCCTAAAGGTCTAGTCGACCAAAAGAACAAAGCAAACTGCAGCCCAGGCTGCTCCACAGGCGGTTGCAGGCCATAAAGACCGGGCTGGACCTCGGTTTACCAAGTTTCAATCGGTGTTCGATCGAACAGAAACCGACGAAGCAACTTGCTGCCCAAGTAGCCATGCACCCTCGCCCGTTTCAATGGCAGCAGCCTGTGTCTCATTTCCCAAATCTTCCCAAGTACCGTCAAGTCCGCAAGGGTCGGCCAATTTCAATCCGACATTCCACATGCTGCCTACTTTTCTGATCTTTTCTGTTTAGCATGGAACTTCAGCAGCACATCACAAGTCTGCCGCGTTTTTCCTCCGCATGGCTTCTGAGAAGACCCCATCTCAGGCTCACGCAGACTTTAACTGCCCAGATCCCCCTTGAAACGCCAACATCTGAGGCGACTTTTGGTGGTTTTGTTGCTGGTTTTGTTGGTTGCCTCTGTGCGGTATTGGACACTGGACACTCTGCTGAGCACAGCAGGATGCAGCAAACCCAAGTGCTGTCTTCACGGCAGAGCACAAAGAGATCCACCAAGCATGGCATTCTGCTTTGGGTTTGACTAACAATATACCCTGAAATCCCATGGTTTTGAATCTCATTTTCCCCGATTACCACAAATTGGGATATACCGACCCCGTGTCTGACAAACCCATTGTTGGTGTTGCGCTAAACAAATTATGTGTTCCTTCAATTCTTCTTTGGTCGAAATGCCAGTCTCTTTCTTTTCTGCCTCGCTGAAACCTTTTCGGCATCATCTGAAACTTTGACGGCCACGAGGATTTGATGGGCACCCCTTCACAAGGAGATGCTCTTGCCTACAGCGAGCGCTTCAAGATACATCACGCTCAACGTGTGGATTTCCACATTAAAACATTATCATTCATATTCTTGTTCCAATATGTTCCACTCATGTTTTAAACTCTAGATTGCCCACCCTCCATATTTGAGAACAAACAAAGGATTGAGCTCTAGATTCAGGTGCACCACTTAAAATATCAGATGCCTTAGGGCCTAAGCCTCATCTGTGCTGGGATCACCCACCAGTCATGCTCCTCCGGCACTCCACTTCTGCACACTCGTCCCTGGCAAAGTGGACACCTGAAACACGACAGGTATAGAAAGGTTGTGACATGTTGTGACATGTTGTGACATGTTGTGACATGTTGTGACATGTTGTGACATGTTGTGACATGTTGTGACATGTTGTGACTGGTGTTTCCGCGATTTGAAAGTGAAAAATGTGAAAATCTGCAACCTGCCTGTCGGGGTGCAGGCGACGTGCGTCTGCAATGGCAGCTTCGCCCTTCTCGCACTCCTTTCGCGTGCTGTTCAGCAATTTCCCAAACAACGCATTGGTTTTTGATGTTTTTGGAGTCTTACGTGCAATCTGGACTTTAAGAGAACGGGTAAAGGATTTTGGGGTCCTCGAGCCAGTGCCAGTGCAGTCGGGAAATCTCAATCACCTGGAAAATTTGTAAAGCCCTCGTCATTGTGAGCCCATTGTGTTTTTAAAGCGCGTGCAGACCTTTCAGATAGAAACATAATGTAAAATGGATCCAGTCTACTGAACATGTCTGAACGGACCCACGCACAAACCGCGCTTTGATATCCGCAGAAAAAAACCGTGTCACACAAAAAGTTGCAAAGAGTTTCATCCAAAAATCGTTTGATTTCAAGCACGCCGCTGAGTCCAGCGCTTGTTCGCAGTGCTGACATGCTGCGAGCATTGGACACTCACGCCAATAATGAATATCAAGCGCTGGCAGAGTGAAATTGGGGTCCTGCGAAACATCAGGCAAAGATATTGTTCGCCCACAATTTCAATTTTTTGGTTCGCCGTCTGTTTCGTTTCATTTGTTTTCTGATGGCTGCGAACATTGTCCTTGAGGGACGCCAACTTTTCAAATAAATTGGCTCACAATTTTATCGACATGTTTCCACATCCATGCCCAGATATTCACACAAAGTGAACACATGTGAAAACGATGGATTTGACAACAAACGTTTTGCACCAGCGAAACCCAATCCTCTCGGCCACAAAATTCACACCGGAAATCGCTCAAACCTTCCTCAAATTCCTGCACTCAGAGCGGTGAATTCGCATGTTTTGACCGACGTCGAGGAGGGCCTCTTGCTATGGCCACTTGCTATTTCCAGCTGAACAGAGTGCAAACCAACTCGTGTTACCAACCACCTGCACAATAAAAAAACCTGCCCCTTGCAGCAAGAAACTTGTTGCATATGTTACGTGTAATGATATGTGTACAAACAAAGCTGTCAAGGTCGCCTCATCAAACATGCTGGTTTTCACCATCTACAACCAAAAAAAACATGAAATGATTGCAGCTCACCAAGGCTTAAAACGGATTCCGTGACTGATGGATTGGTATTGTGCCAGTGCCGCGCCTCATCGGAGGATTCTACCCCGGCGTAGGCCTGGAAGGATGCCGCCGATACTCCTGGCCACGGCAACTGGGACAAGCGGAGGAGCAACCCGTGCATGGAACGAATCATGGAACGAATCCGATCATGATTCAAGCAACACACTGGCTCTTTATAACGGCCTCAAACTGACACGTCCAAACGAAGGCTATCAGTGGCTATCAGGCTGCTTTTGCGTCGACCCACTCTTGCTCAC
>Ga0126342_10012050_pt1 | contig 15437 bp, 13 predicted proteins | sample Cyp1metagenome_FD_92528 | JGI IMG/M metagenome (GOLD analysis project Ga0126342, IMG submission 92528) | Coral microbial communities from Lord Howe Island, Old Settlement Bay, Australia - Cyphastrea 1 metagenome | ecosystem: Host-associated > Invertebrates > Cnidaria > Coral ...
ACGCTTCAAACCCTTCCGCAGGCCTTTCCAAGGCAACTCTCGCAGCTACACGCCCCAGCCATCTGTTTTTAAGGGCGTTCAAGCCTGCCGTTTGCCCGGCCTCAAACCCTTCAAACGCTTCAAACCTCCCGCAGGCCTTTCCAAGGCAACTCTCGCAGCTACACGCCCCAGCCATCTGTTTTTAAGGGCGTTCAAGCCTGCCGTTTGCCTCAAACCCTTCAAACGCTTCAAACCCTTCCGCAGGCCTTTCCATGGCAACTCTCGCAGCTACACCCCCCGCCATCTGTTTTTAAGGGCGGGAACTGTGTTTGGCTTCACATTCATCTTCACCAGCACCTTTGGCGCATCACCGTATCCAGTCTTCATCCCCGACAAAACAAGCTTGCACGCTGGATATCGACCTCAGCATCGACTCACCGCGCCCCATTGCACATAAACCCTGGACCATGACAAACATATCTTTGGGCACCGAGGCAAACTTCTAAACCCTCATGTTGTCTCCATCCAACGCAGTGCCCACCCTTTCCTAACCACAACAAAACCACCCTCCGCACCAGTGCAAGGCGCCATCCGTGCTGCCAAAAACAAATGTCACACGTCCAACAGTTGTCACACCACCCAACTGGAGAGGCGACACAGTGGTGAGCACTGCCAGGTCCGTCACCGTCGGAGGTGCACTGCCAGGGGCCGCGGCTGCTCCACCTGCTGCCGCTGACGTCACCTTCTTGAAGCGCCCCATGGAAAATTCAAAAGGGCGCCAAAGGAACCTTGGGCAACATCCTGCGCCATGCACCGCAAGCTCAGCCCCACAAGCTCCGAACACCATTGTCATCCACAAATATATACACCCATGTCCTTTCTCGGACCTCCATTTCAATCCCAACGAGGGTCCTCATCCGTTGGGATTGAAAACAACAACTATTTTCATTGGGTTCTCAACCTGGCTGCTGGGATCCCACGCTTGCAGCAGCCGACCGCCCAGCACCCGATGGCAGGCCAAATGTCCCAGGCGCCAAGCAGTTCATGATACTTTAGGATCATAATGTATACCTTTATTGTAATAGTTGTTCATACATAGTCTAAAAATCATCTGTCGATGGGTGCTTATCTAGATGTTGATCTGTCTACCTGCATCTATAACATATTATTACTCAGAAACAAAATTTACCAGATGGTATTTTCTTCTGCTTCCTCCTTCGCTACACCTGAGCCATCTCCGGGTTAGACTGGCTGCGGTCCCCCCCTAAAGAAAAGGGGGGCGGCGGCACCCGGGCGCTAGCCCATTCTATATGTATAACCTGCGGATTTAGGGGTGCCCTGTTCTCTTGGACAAATCCAAATGCGCCAAATGGATCTGACTCACTGGACTTGGATGGGTTGGTGGCAGAACAAACTTGAGAGCCAAACTTCTGGGTCCTAATCAAAATGGTAATCTTTGGGGTATCCGATCATCTTTCGGATATCCCGGATATCCCATGAATTACATTCCATTTTTTGGTGTATCCAAAAAATCATGTAAAACCCTAAAACCCCTATGCGTATGGTTCGTTAAATTTACCATCCCACGAACGGACTTAAAATTGAGCCGGTATTTTCTTGTCTGCGAATAAGGTATATCCCCAAATCTGATCAAAATTGGTTGAGAAAATTGGCACACGAAACTCAAGACTCCTCCATGACACCCATCTCGACTGAGAAGGACATCGGCGCTGGACCCAAAGGCCAAACCGATGGAAAATTGGGCCTGCCAAAAAAAAAGGTCTTGGTGAAAGTCACTGAAGGTTGGGAACTTACCACAAAACAGGTAGTAAAGAGATTGTTGTGGTCTTTCTGGTGAGGTCCCCAGGAAATTCAAAGATGTTGGACAAATTGGTTGTTGCCCTCCTAAAAGTAGACCGAAAGTAGATCGTGAAAATGAGTGGCGCCTGGCCCTGATTTCAAGAAACACCTTCTATTTTGGATGGTCTTGCTGTTTGAAAGCAGCTGCGAAAGGGAAAAGTATCCCTCATTTCCTGCCTGAGCTGAACTAGAGGTGCTGCCTCCTGTGCAGGGATGAGTCCGAGGTCCTGTTCCCCCAATAAAAACCTGCCACGAAGCTCATCGAACATGGGCTCACCCCTCAAGAGGTTCCATGAATTTTCAAGTTCGCCCGATTGATGATTTGAAGCTTACGGAAAAAAGAGAAAACCCCCTGGAGATCACATCCCAGTCATCCCATTTCAAACAGTTACACCCAGCAATGCTGGGCATGGTCAGATGTCCTACTTCAACATCAACTGCTGAAACCAGTGGTGGGACCTCCCCAACAAATTGCCACAAAGCCCAAAAGACTCCATCCACTTGTACGGTGCATCCCCCTCCTCGGCACTGAGCAGAAGCACGGTCAACATGGAGTCACAGCCTCGGAGAGTGGGAGGCTGTAAGAAGCCCCTTCAAAGTTGGGATTTGGGTGGGCCAAAAATCCTAAATCCACTGGTTGGTCACTATTTTTCTCATCGCAATAAGAATTTGGGAGGTATCTACCCCATTTCGACCCATTTGCTCTGGGGAGACACAGTGTCAATCTCCACCACAACGTACGGTGCTGCAGGAAAAACCTTCGAAAAATAGTTTGCAGGAGTCAAAGTGTCAATTTGTCCTATGCTTAGCCACAATCCATGCCTTGGAAAGCTACTTGCGAATTCAATCCCTCCCTTTTTGTCAATGTTTCGGACCAAATCTGGTCGACAGGCAGAACATTCCAACCCTCTTCCAGGCCTTGGCTCGAAAACGTTGTCACGCAGACAAAGAACTCGCACTTTTGGTCGGTGTTCGACATCACCTCCAGGAATCCCCAGAATTGGAAGATTTTGGAAGCTAAGAGTCAGTGTATTGAAAATATCCATGGAATATGTTGGATATGTTGACAAAGCTTGGGATATTTATGGGCCATAGAATTATTTCCCCCTAACAAAGCCAACTCCTGGAAATATCCCATCTGCCTGGTCCATGGTCTCATAGCCTGTCTCAGAGGAGTTCAAGGCTGGCCTGCGGCAACTGATCGACATCGGGGTGTGGATGGCAAAATCCGGGGGATAGCGTGTTATTGTGTATACTGTGTATACTGTATACTGTAAACTGCATACCCCATTAGAATCATTAGACTGGTTGATTGTGTTTAATCACTTTGATGATGCCACCATTTCTGTGGTTTTGCCTCCATTTTTCTGGTGAAATTCATACTCTTCAACAGCACCATGAACGTGAAGTGGGTATAAACCCTGGCACCCTGTAGTTCTCACATAATCTCCAAAATTGAATAGAATATAGCATGAGGATCATTTCAACAAAAACACCCCATTCCATCCCGTGATTCATCATTTTCATTCATTTTTCATCCCGTTTCCCTACTAAAAACAGGCAATTTTGGAAGCCCATCCCATCTGGAAAGACCAGGTAATGACCACTTCCTCGTTGGCTGCCAGCCGCCACTTAAGGCAGGAGATCCAGCCAGGGCGACCACAGATGCGACGGCCTGAGCTATAAATGACCATTTTAGTGGTGATCATGTGGTTGGGAGACTGTCCACTGTGGGAGAATATATATTATATAAATTATATATATGTAGTAGAATATGTGATATATAATCTAGCTTCCAACAGTTCCCTCCTACCCACTAGATTTTGGCCGTGGATCAAGGTCATTTTGGGGTATCGCCCCATCGAAAAACTAAGAGCGTGATGTTGCCGTGGATTTCAAAATGATTTTCGTTAAAATGGGAGATTTGAGGAATACCCCAAAATGGCCACAAAAACCTTTGGAAACTGTTGTCACCCATGGGATGTAACGGGGTTCCAGATTCCGAGACAGCCCCATTGTGATGTTCTGTACCTTTGTTGCCTTTCTGAACATATTCATCCAAATTTACCTTGAAATGTACGTGGTGTATTTGCCTTCAAATATTTTTGGAATGTGGCTTCCAACCCCCAAAACAGAAATGGACGGTTCGAGGGAAAAGTCGCAAAGACCCGTCGCTAAGGGACCCGAAAGACTGTCGCATTGCGTGGAGCTGCAGCTTTGAAACAGCGAGTTTCAAAAGCGGCAATGTCCTGGTTACAGCAGAGCTTCAAGGGGGAGTTGGTTCATCAAATAATGGTCCATTTCAAACGCCAAAAAGAATATATAAATATATACATAAGTTCGGGGTTTAGGAGTTTTGCAGTCTTCAAGCCTCTTGTTTCTGGATGGTTTCAGAACGCCGATGTTATGGCCTGAAACATGCATCGTACAGACCAGCCAGGTAGTCAACACAGGAAAAGATGATCGAATCTGACATGTCCTCTATCAGAACAGGTCGTCCGACATCAATTGGCTCTTTGACCACCTCGCGATTTGGTCACATGATGTGGCTGATGCGGTGGATACCTTCAAGTAATCTAGCCTAGCGTGCTAAAAAAAAATCCGCCATAAAAATGTCCGTTCTAAGATGATTGTCCGGGAGTTCTCATTGTAATCGTTCACTACAAGAGAGTATCAATTCACATAACCTTCCCCCGCACCGGCCTGCAAAGGCCCCTCTTCCTTGGCCTGCAATTTTTCAACATCACACAAACCAACAGTGACCATCCAGCAACGAGATCAACAGGGAAATGGCGCCATGGTCCCGCACCCAGGGCCATGCGAAAGCGACCACCCAAGCGTTCGCCTCAGGTGCGGTGCACACAACCTCCGAACTCCGGGCTGCGTCTCAGATTTTAAGTCACTAATAACCATGCTGCAACTGCTACAACCCAGGTATGTAATGTATGGAAGATCCATCAATATCCCAATATCCCTAGTTTTACATACCATTTATAAACCACTCACTGGTATGCACATCCAGCTATCCAGGTCTTCTGAATGACTGGGGCGCCCACCAAGCACAGCAACGTGCTCAGGCACTTCATGCGCCCAAAATTGGAACATTTGGAAGGAGGATCTTCTGTGGATGGCCATGCTGCCTGCTTCATGCTTGTTGGCCTGCTACAGTGGCTCAGAGTCTGGTTTTGGCCTATCTCTTTTTCGAGTCGGATAATGTTTAGGCGGCTATTGAAACACAAAAACTTGAAAGCCTCCAACGGACCCCGCTGGAGCTTGTCAACTTGTTTTCATGTTTTTTTCCCATTCACTTTCAGCCGAGGGTTTGTGATTTGTTTGTTTCCCATTCCATGCTCGTTGTTTGAAACTCATCTTCTACCTTATCAGCTGGAAGCCAATGGCCCTGAAGTTGCTTAAGGTCACTTCAACCCTGGGAACTGCTGGGAATATCCTGGAAGTTGCTGGACATTTATTGGAATGTATAGACATATATTGCTGTCGTTGACTACTTTCGATTATAATCCCTAGTGCCTGGATCCACAAAATTTACTACATACCTCTTTTGATGTGTGTTTTGTAGCGCGGTCCCATTCTTGGAACTATTGATACTCTCACCTGGTGCTGCTTTCCATGGTGTTTTTCGCGACGAAAAGTTGTCTCAAAATGTTTGCATCATCAACCGCTTCTCATGTCATCTCTGGAAGAGGAACCTACTCTTACCCCGTGAGACAGGAACGACACCTACCCCGTGGGACAGGAACCGACTGACCCCAACCCATCAACGCGTCATTTCGCCGAGATCAGCCCGTCGTAGCTATTCGGACTTGGTCCCGGTGGAGTCCCCAGTGGAGTACCCAGACTTGGACAACTTCCGGCGCCGCTTGATCCTCTCGGGAATCTTTGAGAGCTGCTTCCAACTCATGATTGCGAAGACGGTCAAAATGCAGAGAAGTTTCAGGAAACTAAAGCCATGACCTCGGAGTCACGCATTTTTCCTGTCCAAAATTGATCATGTTTACAAAAACAATGAACTGTATATAATACGATATATTTCAAAACATCATTCCTGGTGCAATGACACATGGAAAGCCATCCACACTTGAAGATTGGAAGAGTTGACCTTATTGGTCACTGCCTGTTTCGACCTCTTTCCCACAAGACTAGTGAACTTAAAGCAAAACCCGGAGCGGAGTTACTACCTATCGACCCAATCCCCTTGGATTTCGTCTGACAACTGAGGCCAGGACCAAAGAATATCAGGGAGATCAGCACAGACAACAACTGACGTGCCGTCATAATCCAGGTGAAAGACAACGAGCCCAGAATACGGATGGCCGAATAAATGCAGAACTGACCCAGCGCGGAAACCACTCCCAGAGCCACAATGCGTTGCAAGACATCTGGATTGTCCATCGCAAGGTGGATGGATGCACGAATTTTGGGCCAGCTGTAATATAAATTGCTGGAAGTGAAGACCATGCCCAGGAAGTTGCCACCCAGCATCATCTGCAACTGGGTGAGATGCGGAAACTTGGAGTAGAGGTTCGTCTGCCATTGGGATGTGAAACTATCCCCGGCGAAGAAAACTCCTGGTGAAGGCCAAAGCCTCTTGCAATGCAGAAAAAATCCTAGCCTCCAAAATGGATGGTTGCAAATCCCAAAGGTGACCAATTTTCTGGTTTCAGTATCCACTGCACGCCATGGCTTGAGCTTTTTACACCCATATCTGTGGAGTCCATCAACCACCTGGATTTTTTGTCAATTTCATCCATCCCCACCTAGCATCACCACTCCCATGAAGAGCTTCCAGTTTTCGCTCATCGCACTCGCTTCGCCTGCCCCTTTGCTCCCATGATCTGCCTGCAACTGCAGGTGATTCTCTGTAAGAACTGAAAGTTCAACAATGGCCCAAAATGATTCAGCATGATTCAGCAGTTTTGGATAGTTTTGGATGATAAAATGGCAAACGCTTAGAACGCTTGGATCACCAGTGACTGTCTTTGCCAACGGCGCTTCCCATGGTCGGATGATCCCCTTAGGGATCCCTTCTGCCTCGTCGGAAATGTGCATGATCGCCACACAGATCAAGGCGGCAATGGCTTGGCCGTATTGGAAGAAGGAGTAGCGCGTGCCGTTCACCTCGGTGAATCGCACGGAAACCGCCCTGGGCGACTGGGCGACGCGGAATTTGTGTTTTTTTTCGGAGAAAACAGGTGACTGAAACGGTTACTTAACACTGGGCGGATCCGGAAAAAGGTGGAAAACCGTGGGGAAGGTGGAAATACATCTAGTTAGTGGTCAACCATAGTCATAGTGACCAGCATTCGCTCGGAATATGTCTATATGATGTTAAAATATGTCACCATTCATGGGCGACAGTCATGTGATATCACTGTTTGATGAATCGATGAATCGATGAATCGATGAATCGATGAATCGATGAATCGATGAATCGATGAATCGATGATGATGATGATGATGATGATGATGGTGGTGATGGTGATGATGATGATGATGATGATGATGACGACCAAGTCACAATTCGGCCCATCATCATGTTGGGCAGCATCTTAACAGACTTCGCCATGACCTGCGCTAGGCCAGCTTTCACGAGTTGAAACAATGATGAGCACCGAGCCCCCACCAGCTATCATCGCTACTTGTATTCCCGTGTTGCTGACGCTATTTATAACTAACATAACCAGGATTAATTTGGGTTGCAAGCCAGTTGTGGCTATGGGGGGCCATCCTTGTATCCGGATGTGACAACCTGAAATGGTGCAAATTGCAAATTGCTGGTCAAGTTTGGACGTTACATCAGGGTCTCTGTGGATCTATCATTTGGAGCCAGTCCCATGAAGGACCCACAAATAATTCGTTTGATGCCACAAAGGAAACTGTTTTTTCCTCGAGCATCTCCCCAAATTTGAATAACAACCCTGCTTAATCCATCTTATTCCATGCAACTTTCTTGACTGGAAGGACATCTGACCATCTTGATCTCTCCATGCCACCTGTACGGGAAAGGAGACGTACTTCAGCATCTCGTAGCCCGCAAAGGTTGAGAGTTCATTGGTGAATGCAAAGGCACCTGCCACGACCCAACGGGGGACCCAACGGGACCCGTCGGGACCCCGGCGTATAGACCCAACGGTTGAGGCTATAGAATGTGGCAGGCTGAATTAGCATTGAACAAGAAATAGTCTGATCTTAAAGATCAGATAGGGGTTCTTGGAATGAGAGACCCACGAATTATCCGAAAATGATGATCTGTTTAATATTGTTGAGTTTTCTTGAACCACCGTTAACCACTGGTTTTGGTGTCCATTTGGAGAAACTCCCCATTTGGGATACTGACGCCAGCTCCTATGGGGGATGATCATCATCTATCCGAGGCGCTCATGGACAACAAAGGTGCCCCCAGACGAAGGCTTTTCTGGGTCACCAGCAATAAGCAAGCACTGCAAATCACAGACCTCGGGCGGTAAGTCACCAACGTTTCACTATCTGCTATGAGTCCCCCAAAGTGTTCGACCCCAACACATTCGCCAAATGGACTATTTATGTATTAAATGTGATTTCGTGTGTGTGTGTATGTGCATATAGATATGTTTGTGTTTGTTTTTTGTTGTGTATTGTTCTTGAAAACCCCTTGACTGGGGGCTCCTCCCAGGATCTTCTCCGGCTGCTGAGATGCATTGCACGAGACGAGAGCACCAACACCACACTGGCCACTTTGTCCTGTGTGACGAGCTTCTCTTTGAAAATCCCATAGGAAATGAAGCACGCGTGCCTCGGCATGTGATGTATGGGTTCCTTCACCATTTTGTGTGCAAAGTATAACCACACAGTGTCACAGATCTGTGTGTTCTCCAACCCTTGATTCTTGGCCTTCCCGTTTGGAAGTGCTCCCCCGACTACCCAAAAATGGAGATGCCAAAGAAAATCGGAACAACCCATTCTTCGAAGCCACCGAATGAATTTGACCTAAAATAGTGTCTAGCCGGTTTTTTGCACAGCCCAATATATGGCCATATCACTGCGAAAAAGGATCACCGAAGTCATGGCATTAAACCAAGTTGCAAAGCTGCTGCTATGAGGAGCGATTGCAATGCCAGTGGCACCACCATCAACAGCGGAACTCGCAGCACCAGGGTGTGCATTACCACGTATGCATCCCATCCAACCTCCACAAAAACCCACCATTGCACTGTGATCTTGGAAAAACAAACACTTCTTGCCTGGGGAAACATCAAGTGTTCAGCTGAAGTCACAAAGCAGTGGGCATGGTTGCAGGACACCAAACTCCACGGAACTATTGGAAGCAAGTTGAGGTCGTAGGATTATTACCAATGGGTCAAAAAGAACATGTGTCAATCCGATGAAACCTCGGGTTTTGAAAGGTCATGGATTGAGGACTGAGGCAATACTACACCCGGGAATGGACAGGAGTAGTAGCAACCTCCTAGTTGTATTGGATTTGTCCTAGGCACGACATCTACGACCCCTCCATAAGCCAAACATCTCAAATTGGTGTTCATCCAAGCCACAATCACCAGCGCCAAATAAATCAACACAATGACCGTGACAGGTAGATCGGTGAGCAGCACCACAGCTGTCAAGACGATCAGGACCAAAAGGGTCAAGGCTGCAGCCCCAAACAGCAGACCCCTCAAAAGCTCTTGCCGCATCCGCGTGCCAAACTTCGTGTCCTTAAACCATCTGGGTAGCTTGAGTACCAGCCAAGGGAACAACAGGATCGAAGTAGACCGGTTTGCCGAGAATTGAGGGATGGCCGATTCTTAAGACGTACCCATCTCATCTTTGTTGTGGCTTCATTCTGGCTGTGTCGACGAAGCACTTGCATCTGTCTGACACAAAACCTGACCTCGGCCTCTTAGATGTGCCTCCAAAAATAATCTTGAAAAATCACCCTTTATCCCAACACCCAGAGACTCTTATGGACCATGAACGAATGTGGCAAACCCAATTTCTAACCATCCCTACAAGGTTGTGCCCCCCAGTTATAAGTTGGTTTATAATCCCATTAACTATAGATATATCTACCATAAGTCCTAGTTATTAGACTTATAAACCAACTTAGCTATCTTGGGGGCACCACATTGTAATGATCAACCCATCTGTGAGCCAGGGCTCCGGTGCGAAGAGGTCGTCAAAGCCGGTGACGCGATCCAGCCACTCAGGCCGTTGCTGGCCGTCAGGAAAATACAAACCTCCGGCTGTGCCGGGGTGATCTGTGCCGGGGATCACGGTTGTGATTGCACCCCTATAAGTTAGGATATAATTAAACAGAACTGCAACCCCCAGGGGATTCAAGCAGCACAAAGTGTGAAAATGTGGCTAATAAGAGGAAAAATGGCTTTCACCAGTAAAGAATAGGGAAAAGGTGGATTGCACCAGCAAGCATTGGAAGATTGAACAAACCACAATATGTATCTTCACATGGAAAAGGGTAGACCCCATCAAGAAAAATCAGCCAGGAAGAGGTAGTTTTACGATTTTGTCTAGGTGAATGCATCCTGACCACTGCTATCTGAGTAAACTCGTTCCATAGATAACTATTAAGCTGTGAATATCGGTCATTACTCACACCTTAGCCTTGCCATGCTTGCAGCTGGTGAAAATTAGGGAGCTTCTCAATTTTCGCCTCATTTTAGTAGGTAAATCCCAAGGTCGACAGGATGAAATCGGTACTATTGGTCAACAATAAGGTACAAATGGACACGCCAAATTTGTCATTGTTTATGACAAAGCAATGTTCACCGTTGCAGCCACATCCCTCAATGTTGCCAAGGCGCCAGTCAAGTCTTCCTGCTTTGGGAAGGTCCTGCACAGAATCAGCTTCCAAAGTCCACGCCACATTGGCGGCCAATAGGTCGAAGTAGGGTACCCCCCGTGCCCAAAAAAATCATGGTTCACTGAGATTTGGCCGGGATGAATGTTTCCTGGATCTCGAACTTTGACCCATAGGCATTTCTTCACTGTGAAATGAGGAGTTCTCCACAACACCATGATCGTAGCATTCCCCATTAAACCGGCCATAAAATGAAGGCCTGGCCCCTGGGGAAAAAAAAACTGGCTCCTGTCAGGTATGTCTTTGTCCAGGAATTTGCATAAAGGTTCCCAGCCATGTCGCACGTCAAAGACCAAAAGTTGAGGCTTGCCATCCCTGAAGGGAAGACCAAAAGTCCATGGATAACCCTTCCCTTCAATGAATTTCCAGGACGTAAAGGTCAGATCATTCCAGGCCTATAAAGATTGGATGAATTTTGGATGATAAACTGGTAAATCCACCTTAAAACTCGCTGCAACAACTTTAACCCAACTTGGAGTCAGCTGAATCATTCTGATTGGTTGTCATCCAATGGTCGCTTGAGGCACTAGTTGAACATGGGAAGATACTCTTGGAAGAAGCCGAAGAGTTTGGAGCGTGTCGGCCAAAAAGGCTGCTGGTCAAAACGGGAGGATGCAGTAAAATGGATCGTATTTATGTACTTTGAACAGACAAACAAATTAATGGATTGGGGGTTCAGTTGGACCACACACCAGGAGGGTGACACGTGTTAGATCATCATACATCCAACTCAATTCTTGTCGTGTCCACAACTAGTTTCAGCTGCAGCCCTGTGCTGCCAAGCAACAGCATCTTACCCTCCAACAGAGATTTTACCTCAGCCGTACGCATTCGAAAAAATCTGACAATTGATTTTTGGTTTGCAAAGCGATTCCCTAATCATCATGTCAAACTCAATTGATGGGACTTTTATGGGATTTGATGGGATCTTAATGGGATTTTAATGGACTCATAACACAACCTTCAACAACCAACAGTGGCTTTGGCAATGAACTTGCCAGCAAACAGCTGATGTTCATCTCTCAGTTCAGCCAAGCAGCATAGGAATTATGTTGCCGATAGCTATTTCTCGTTGTGGACCTGACTGCGTGTCACAGCCACCAAAATCAATGGTAGTTATGATAGACGTTCATCCCGCCATGGACGTGTCTATAGGTATTGATATATAAAATGTGTTGTTTCAATGTTGTTTGATACTTGTACAGGACAAATTCCATGTTACCTGTCCTAAGATTTTGAGGATCATCAATTAAGATAATTAAGATTATCTTCCTTGATGATGGATGCACCTATCCCCATTTTCCAAATCTACCCACAATAACCCAACTGCTACCCATCAAGTGGAATTGCTATCCATCATAAGCGCTCGGGTACCCACATTAACTCCTCGCTCAGCTGCTCATTCAGCATGTCCATCTGGAGCGTTGTTGCCCCCAGGGTGGTGGCCCATGCAAACCGGAGCACTTCACCTGAAGGAAAGCTAAACAGTTCGTGCTATCTCCTGCGGGGGTTCGGAAATCTGTCCACAAACTCTTTCTGGAACAGTTCTACCCCCACTTCACCGAAAAAGTTTGGCCTTATATATTCTTGCAACATCTTGCAACTAAGGGACAGAATCTGTGATAGGAAGGTACCAGCCACCTTTCCAATTGCCGGCGGATCGTGCCATACCGCAGGGGCGCCCCTGGGACATCGTGATCCATGGCGATTTTGGCCTGCGCCATCCGAAAATCTTCCATCAATGGTCCCAAACAAATACCCCCGGACTGCTACTTAGTTACTAGGTATCTTCAAAATACTTGGGTGAAACACTGAACATTGACCAAAAATGGTCGTAAAGAGTGACCAGTTTTGGCAGGGCTTGGACTTTGCCCTCTGTCCTTGCTCACGGATCGCCACCAGCCATCTTCATTCCGTACGGTCAGAATGACCTTCGCATTGGGATATAACTTCAGGATGTCTTCCCAGAAGCAAAAGGTGGGCATCCCCATGACGATCTGGCAGCCTCCAAACATGCTCCGAAAGGCCTTGGTGGGATCTCGATTCTGCATCACGTCGTTCCACAACTCATAGCTGTGCGAAATCCTTTCCTGATCGTAGATCTCAGAATATCCTTGGATATGCAAGATGTTTTTTTATGACAGGGTCCCTTCAAAACACAAACTGAAACATTGTCTCTGTTCGCCCTTCAAGTCCTAAATTTTAGTGGCTTGTGTTTTAATATCCAAAACTCGTTTCAATGAAAATCATCATGTTTCTTGAACATGTTTCCCCAAAGTCTTGAAAAACATGACCTGTTTTTCAACAAAAACTCGCACACAATTTTACCACTAAAACTCCAGGTCTCCCAGGATCGAAAAGGCTCGGTGCAACGACTGCAGTCCCGTCCGCATCAATCCCACACAGATCACCTCAGGATCATCTCCATCGGGGTCGGGCGACAACGCCGGGGAGGAGGTCATCGCCGGGGAGGATGTCGTCATTGGCGCGGTGATGAAAGATGTGGCCAACCAACCAACTGTGGAATGTTGGTTTTTTCAAGGCAAGTGGGGAGAAGAATGTTTGTTGAGTGAATCTATGTATGTATATATATATATACACCATATGTATGTATGAATATACATATTATATATAGTACATACATATAGTATATACATATGGTCATCCAGGTTGAGAATTAAGCTCACCACATGCGGACTTCCGGAAATGAAACATGGTTGCTGACACACGATCATTGTGGTGATCCATTCTGAAGCTGGCGGACAGCAAGTGCAGGGCCACCACATCTGAGTAGTGGCGTTAACCCCAAAAAATGTATAGCAATTTGGATCATCATCCCAAAAAGGATGGGAAAAAAAACCTGCTGAAAAGGTCAAGAAGACCTTAAAAGTACTTGGAATGATCCTCATGCTTAAGTGAGAAGCTACCTTTGCAAGGTATCCCCACTATATCCCAATTACAATCCCATCAAACATACAATTAAACATACTATGATACACCCCTCAAGTCTCAAAGATCGGATTATAACTAGGAGATGTTATTAGTGTATATATCCTATCATGTCCTCATCCCCATGACAATCCTGTTTCCTATCACACAGAGCGATGTCTGCCACAACCTTTAGTTCCTTCGATGAGTTCCAACGTTGGCGCTCACTTTCGATGCGTGTCCTTGTCGCAGTTTGATCGCTCGGAACTGCAGACAGTCTGGGGCAAACAAAGTTGACAAATTGGATATGGGAAATATATGGAAATGTGAAAAATTGCAAAAACAATTGAAAGAATTGGACAAAATTAGGAAAAAAAGGAAAAAAAAAGATAAGACCCGAAGGTTTCTGGGTCTTCGCCCAAAGCAGGGGGATTTGTGAATTTAGTGTTCCTATTTTTGGCCTAAACCGGGTCAAGAGACTGAGTCGTGGTGTCGCATCACGGGTTTCAGCTGCAAGACATCAAGGTGGAACAGCCAAAACTTCTGGACACAATGGTTCTTGGGATGTTTCGGGCAAACGGGAGTCTTTATCTAGTGATGCTCATGCCATCATTTTCAAGATATCTTCAAACAGCACTAAAACGACAGGCACTTGCCATCTAAACATGTCTGGCGGAAAAAATACAACGACTATCCTCATCCTCATCATCATCAACAACAACAAGAAGAAGACATCACGAACAACAAGATGTCAAGAACAGCAAGCAGAATTGTCGTATGGAACATCTCAAGCTCCTGTCACGATTTCTTCCTTTGTAGTTCGTCCTCTTCGGTGCAATTCCACAGGACACAGCCTCCAAGAAGTCCGTTTGGAAACCTGCAGTGGGGGATAGGCTCCCAGCAGAAACCCAGTAGCCTACCGGGCCCTACCGTATTTTGAGGTGCAATTCCACTATGGATCAATACTTATGGGAACAGCATAGCATGCAGTGACACATGCCCTTTGCGACTCATAGAAGTCACAGCGACAACTGCGCATTTGCGACTCGAGAAAAGTCTTGATCCAATTCTAAGTGTTATGTTTTTGAAACTCCTCTGTGCCAAAAATACCCCAACATCATTTCATACCCACCGGATTTTCTTTGGACAAACCCAGCTGACACTCGTCATGGCATGTCATGGCGACAACTCCAAGCTCCGAACATCTTGGGGTGGCAAACCGTCTCAAAGCTGTCGTAGTCTGCCTGATCTGCAGGGTCCAATTGCTGGGTCTACACTGCGCCACATGCAAATGTAATCGAATCCCAATGAATATTCCCTTTTCGCAATAGATAGATAGATAGATAGATAGGTAGATAGATAGATAGGTAGATAGATAGATAGGTAGGTAGGTAGATAGGTAGATAGATAAAATATAGATATAGATATAGATAAAATATAGACATAGATAAAATATAGCTATAGATAAAATATAGATATAGATAAAATATAGATATAGACAAAATATAAATATAGATAAAAAAAAAAAATATAGAGAAAATATAAATATAGAGAAAATATAAATATAGATAAAATATAAGTATAGATAAAGTATGAATATAGATAAAATATAAATATAGATAAAATATAAATATAGATAAAATATAAATATAGATAAAATATAAATATAGATAAAGTATGAACATAGATAAAATATAAATATAGATAAAATATAAATATAGATAAAATATAAATATAGATAAAATATCAATATAGATAAAGTATGAATATAGATAAAATATAAATATAGATAAAGTAT
>Ga0126342_10012051_pt1 | contig 15437 bp, 16 predicted proteins | sample Cyp1metagenome_FD_92528 | JGI IMG/M metagenome (GOLD analysis project Ga0126342, IMG submission 92528) | Coral microbial communities from Lord Howe Island, Old Settlement Bay, Australia - Cyphastrea 1 metagenome | ecosystem: Host-associated > Invertebrates > Cnidaria > Coral ...
AGCCGTATAACCAATCGCCAACCAATCGCTCAGCCTATCGCGATGCAGGTTTTAGCAATCGCGCAAAGCAAAGTAAACGCATCAATTCATAAATTTGTGACCTGCTTTTACGGACGACTCCCATATGTATATACATATTTAGTCCAGAATTGTGTCCATATAGTTATGATGTATATACACGTATTTATCATATATTTTATACAATACAGCTGTAGATCCTATTCATATATTTAATTTGTATGCAAATATATAGCATATATTATATATCATATCCATATTATTGACATTGCATCTAGAATACGTCTGCATGAGCGATCTTGCGGATCTATGGGTAAGGAAGCTTTGCCATGTCCCCTGGGACAAAACCGGTGGTCTGGGTTCAATGGCCTGCCTCTTCCAGTGGAAACATGGATCACTTGCATTGGACGAGTCTCAGCAATGGACGTCACCATGCCTTGTCCAAATTCAATTGAAAAAGCCAATTGAAGGTAGAATTGGGGACCACAAAACCAATGGTTTTCTAGACTGTCCAGTTAAAAACTAGCCTTTTTTGATGGTAACTTGGGGTTCACCATGGCACTGGGCCGCCTCAAACCTTTGCCGCTGCGTGCTGCGGCCAGGGCACTGCTTCTCCATGTCGAAGCCAATTCGCATCTGGAAGAAGAGATTGAAGAAGATATGCAGTGCATTTGCCTGAGATTGTTTGCCCGCGGCTAGTATGGTGAAAAATGATGTTATTTATTTATATACCCAGCGAATCCCAGTGAGGACTAATCTGAGACTCATATGAGTAATATCGTTCAATGATGCTAAATGGTTAAATAAGCATATTGAACCAATAGAAAACCTGAGATAAATTAACGCTAGTGCATTTGCTCAAGATAACCCCACGCAAAGGATGAATGGTTAACATGTTTATTGAATAAGCATCTTAATAAGACAAGCCAATTAGAATTATGATTTCTATCCCCACTTAGATTAATGGCTTGTGTATGGATTATTATGACCTATTACTCACGGGGATTTTCACGCATCCATCATAAGCCGTCCAGCCGTCCACCTTCAGATGAAGGTCAGGTCAGGCTGTTTCCACTGAGTGACTCGAAAGTCCTTCAGCCCACCTTCAGGCATTCCTCCATAAATATCATGAATGTAGTATGCTGATTAGTGTGAGGGACTGCGACTATTGTGACTATTGTGTAACAGTTTTTCCAAAATAATAAACTGAATCTGTGGAAATTAAATATATGTCAATATCATTAATATGTATATATATATTATTCATAGATATTCAAATCGTCATATCAAGTTCCATTCAACCCCCACACATTCCCCGCCCACCGGGGCACGTGCAGCATCATGGGCAACATGAGGCGCCACACTGCGCCCTGTGCGATGGCAGGGCCCCATGAGGCGCCCAGCAGGTACAGGGAGCAGAGCTTTGGAGATCCATAGGCAGATCCTCATAGGCAGGCCATGGGTTTTTGCCCTGGGGAAAACCATGGGAAAATATCTGGGGAATATGAACTATATATAAATAAATATATGACATATGTCTGGTGTCTGGAATATGAACGTCTGGTGTCTTTTTGTTCAATGTTTTCATGGAGAATGATATTTTGATGATGCTGTATAATAATGGTTTCCAGTTGCGGATGGTATGAAATGAAGCATTTATCTGTCAAAGTTGGACCGCACGTTGAAGAATGTTAGCCCCTGGGTGGAAGGCCGTGGATTGAAATTGTTTTCCCGATGTGGCCTTGCGTCCAAAGTTTGAGACACCTAAGATTCTTAAATCAGCTGTCTTTGTAGTTACATTCAAGCTTTTCATGCAATTAATCAGATCAATCAAAACCAATTTAGCACCAGAAAAACAACATGTTAATCCCCTGGTTTGACGGCAATGGGAACCCCCTTAAGGTACTCTTCAACATCATTCAACATCAACGGCTTCGTTTGTCGGTGTATCAAAAAAAAGTTGGGAAACAGCATCTGATAAGCAGTTGGCATCAGAGCAAAAGCATTTTGAATAATGTCAATGGGAAAAATATGATTGTAACATGGTCATTCAAAATGGTTATTAAATGAAATTCAATTATATAGGTAAATGAGATTTCCAAATATGGTCCCCATTACAAGGCCATCGTCCGGCCATCGTAATAAAAAATCCGTTGCCCCATCCACATCAATGCAGACCAGAAGCCCAGCAGCAACGAACCAACATATTCCTTGGGACCCGAGAAAAAAAGCTGATGACCCCACGACCAGCGGTTCTGAGGTTCTTCAGAAATCGAAAAAAACTTCGAAAGGTCAGCAAAATCTCCTGCCAAACTGTAAGCTGTTTCTTCTAGTTTCATCTACCCTCTGGTTATTTAACATAGCTATTGAAAATGGCCCATAGAAATAGATGGTTTACCTATTAAAAATGGTGATGTTCCGTGGCTATGTGAAATAACCAGAGGGTAGATTCTACATCAAGAATCAGATCTCACTGTTTTGGGATCCCCAAATTTTGGGCTGATTCACCTTTCGGGCAGTTAAGGATGCCTCGTCGGCCGCTAAGTGGCGGTAATTTGCAACATGCTGACGCGCCAAATGAAGGTGTCCGTGTTGAAGTTGGGCAACAAGGTGTCCTTCAGCATGGCGGCATGGCAAAAGTGGCGGTACATGTGAGATTTTTTGGCATCCAGTGATTTCCAGAGGAATAAAGAAAAGATCCAGATTGAAAATCTACTTTCATGGAGGTCTCCCAAAGACCTATAGATTAATTAGAAATATTAGAATCTAAGCCACTTTGTCTTAACCATCAACTTGGAGACCTCCAAGCAACTCAGAAAATCTCAGGAACCGGACCCAGAGTCGACTCCACTGGTGGGACTCCACTGGTGGACTGCCGATTTGCAAAAAAAATGTGTCCTTCACCTTGCACACTGACATTTCAATGCATCTCAGCCATGTTGTGACACTTGTGGGTAGTTCTAGCGGAAATTGCCTGGCTGCGAGAATTGCAAACAAGGCTCCAAGAGACTAAACTGCTGTGGTGTTGCAATGGCCGTGGCCGCTGACAGTGGTGGGGCAGGCGGTGGTAGACTTGGCGGTGGTGGAACCATCATCGCAAGCTTCATGAATGCAGCACCTGCAGAAGACCCTGCCTTATTGGTGGTTTCAACCACCCTGAAAAATATTCCTCAATGGAGATCATCCCATAAAAGATGAAAATTACAAAAAAAGGTCCAACCGCCAGCCAGTTACAGTTGTCCTTCAAGACTGCTTACTTTCCAGTAATAAAATATTGCAATTGAATTGAATATCCCCTATGAATGTAAGTTTACAGCTGGGAAAATCAACTACAAATGGTGGATTTTCCAGCAAGCCATGTTTGATTAGGGTAGCTACATTCACAACAACTGCATGGGTCACGGAAGTTCTGAACTTATCGTTTTGATGTCATGCTTTATTGGGAGGTGCCTCTTGAGGCTCCTGGAAAACAGGGGCTGACACTGTTTTTTGTGGACGAGCTGGGAGAAAGCATCAGCAGATATCAGCAGCATCAGCCCTAAACCTGCGTTTCACGATGTTTCACGCTTCATGCGATCTAACATGATCCAAAAATGATACATACCAATGACCATGTTAATGGGATATCATGTAGATACCAATTCTCCTAACATGATCCAAAAATTCCTAAACATAAAGGGATACCAATGACCCCACGATTGGCTCGTTGAAATGGGTTCGTGTTTATCATAGCTGGGCTCCGCACTGGGTGCCAGCATCGTCCCCACGGCACCGGCACCGGCCAAACCTAATGCCATCACGGCATCCTGCAGGGTGCAGGCTTTGCCAACTGCATGGCAATGAAAACATGGTTTAATTAGTGTTTTTGGTTTGTTAGGTTAGTTGGTTCCAAGTTAGTTTTGATTCAGCTGATAAGTTCTTATTTGGCCATTAGTCAAAACCTAGTACCCTGAAGAAAAAGACATCAAAATAGTTGGTAGTTCTGGATGTTCATCTCCCAAATTATGGGGTGATTAAGTTTTGATCCATTCTCATCATTTTCATGTCATCTCATTTCTAAGTCAAACCGTTAAGCTTGAATAGATCTGAATTGATGAATTGTTGAGTTCAATGTTTACCTTCGCAAGCCGCGGTGTCCCTTCAAGTAGCAACGTGAAGTTTGTTCCGAGTTGGACCGCCCCGACGGACATGGTTTTTTTCCAGTCATGTTTGTTTTCTTTTGGAGCCCATAAGTCAAGGTCGATATATCATAATCTACCATAAACCATGATATATCTATATATTATTATATCATGATATATACGTATATATATATATTATTATATACATATCTACCATAAACCTTAGAAAATCCGGTGGTCAAAACAACCAAAACTGAGCCATTTCAGCTTGTATCATCTGTATCGTGGCCGTCAAAATGGGCCCATTTGGCCCACTTCATACTGAATGTCAAGTCAGGGTTCATCAGCCCCCGCAATTCAACAGACCCAAGTTCTGGAAAGTCAACAATTAGTAAACAAAAACATTATGTATAGTAAACATTATAACATACTATAACATAGTATAGTAAACATTATGTATAGTAAACATTATAGTACATAGTATTAGTGTGTTAAAACATTATAACATACTATAACACATAAACAGAAACATAAACCATCGTAGACTATACTTAGATGGGCCAGTGACTTAGTGAACTACTTCGTAAAATGGATTATAGTTGAGATATAGTAGCTTTATAAGTTAGCTATTAGTTATAACCCACTTACTAACATATAATCCCATCACTTCCCGCTTCGGTGGGCCTGCAAGGCCGTCGACGATTCATCCACCCGACGATGCTGAACTCTTGGAACGATACCTTGGGACCAGCTTGGCTTCCCCTTTTTAATGGAGATTCTGGGTGAAGTTGATGGGAAGATCATGACAACATAATGGGAATATGGTGAATTAATGCTGGTTTCATGGAAGTCATGGAAGTTCATCAAATAGTCATGAGATTTAATTGGATTGAATGGAACTTTAATGGGCCTTAAGGGGGTATTTCCAACACTATGATAGTTGGGTGTGTTTGGAGATGTTGTACACCTGCAAATCTTTGTGCCTATTTGAACAAGGAAATTGAGGTTTTAAACCACAGGACTTGAAGATACTCTATTTTCACGCAAAGCCGTTGGGATTGGGGGATTGGGGTTCCAAACTCTTTTGGAAATTGTCCAAAAATGGCGGATTACCATGATATCTGATTTCCGCAGTCCAAGTGGCTAGTCTTGACGCGAGACTGCGGCAGGGGCACAAAAATGAAGTGCTCCCAGGCCTCTTTGGATCTGCACATCCCGTCGCAGCTCGCAGCGACAGCTCGCGGCTCGTCGCCACGGAAGTTCGTTGGGTGGCAAAGTGCCAGCAGTCTGAAAAAAGGGTGGAGGCAATGTGTCGAGTTTGTTTCTTGCTATCGCAAAATATGTTGGTGATGCAATCTTGTGCTATGAAGGCCTGTTTCATGTCTGTTTCGAACCACACTGCTGCAGACACAATCTAGTAGCTTTCACAGACATGAGGCTTCAATAGGTTTCATATCTGGGTAAATCATAATATTACACTCACCTGAATTAAGGCCATTTGGGGATGATTTCCCTTAGTAACCATGATTCCAGTGAGTGAGGTCGCAGTGAGGTCGTGATGAAATTTACCCAGATATATGTCATGGTGGCAACTCGGATGGCAAACCCTAAAACGATATGGCCAGCATGACTGAAGCTTTACGGCATCCAGTGGAAACCCCACGGAACAGTTGAACATTCCAGCTTCGCGGCTTGGCGATTGAATTCCAGGTCTACCCCTGGCAAAACTAATCATTAACATCATTTAGAGGGAAAGAAACAACAAATCTACACTCTACACATGATACACATGGTGGAAGCCCCATGAACTAGTTCGATGATGTTCGATGATGTTCGATGTATCTGCCATAAACTGGACAGTTCTTGGAGTTCTGCTTCCCAACTGAGCCGTCGGAAAAGCCAACCTCGGCTGCTGGAGACGAGCCAAGCAACGACCTATAGCGGCAGCCCGGGATGGTTAAAAGTATACGGATATTTAGCTAGCGACAGATGGGATATTTATAATATTTATAATGGTTTATACGCATAATAATGGGATAATCTAATAATTTATAACCATATATTTTTAGTTACTGGATTTATAATGGTTTATTCTGGCTAGTAATGGTGAATACCTAGCCAGTATTGCTGAACATATGGCGAAACAAATTTGCTTTGACTAGTTCAGGTGCTACCATTGGTGGTTTATGATTAATAAACATTATTGGTTGTTCATCTGATAAGATGTAATATTGATTAATAGTGGCTAGCAATGGTTGATAATGCTTCGTAATTGCTAATCATGGGATATTTAATGGTATACCATGGTATACCCTCAATTGTGTCATCAGCTCCATGCAAATCCCCCAACATCCGATGGAGGTTTACAATGTTGATCGCTGGGGTTTTTACCGGTCGAAAAATGATGCACAAAAAAATGCTGTGTTTGTGCGTGTGTGTTCCATATCTATTAATTATCTGGATGGTAATCTAAAAACTATGGTTGATAGATGTCTGATTGATGGGAATTTGTGACGATACACCATAATTTTTAAAAATATCCCATCCATGGTTACCTCCCCAATCCCCAAGTATTCTTCAAGTGGTTTTCCTGTTGGCTTCCTCTTTTATATGCGTTGATGACTTGGTGTGTAATAATTAGACGGTTCGGGGGATGCTGCGCAGGGCCAGCCTGCATGTTGTGCATGTCGGGATGTCGGCGGATTACCTAAATCTGATATGACACGCTAAGTAAGCTTTGCAAGTAAAATCTGTTTGAAACCGTGGATTTAAAAAAAAAAACTAAAAACCCTAAATGAAATCCTTAACAAACCCTAAACAAACTCTAAACAAACCCTAAACAAGCCTTAAAGGGTTGGTCACATGATAAACCTCTAGCCTCACCCCCGGCCTGGGGGTAATTATACATATCATATGTATGTTTACATGTCTATATATACATTGTAATTACATATTTATATGAATAAACATAAACATATACATGTATACATTATACATTATATATATATATCCATTTCCATATACTCCAATATGAAGATATACATATAATTAATTACATATCATGTATATATATATATATATACATATTAAAATTATATACACATTATAGATGTTTGCTTGTACACATCACCCGCAGAGCGCTCAACTCGGGAACTCCGAACTTGCTGAAATCTTCGCCGAAGCCCGGAATGAAGACCTGGCGAATGTCGCCGGAAATTCTCTCATGGTCAGCGATTTTTCACTGGGAAATTCATGGGAATTTAAGCAACAAAATTGGGAATAGCAATGGGAAATAGCATGGAACATGGATGAACATGTCGTATAAAAGTTGATAAATCAGCTTGAACCACGGTGATTTTCCATCTATTAAATTATCAGAGGATAACTTTGGAAAACTCTTTCTGAATGTGAGTTAAATCTCAATTTGGACATCAACAAATTGGAGGTTTCGCAGTAGATCTCGGGGGCAACTGGATTGATCTGAAGTTGCTTTCGCGCACAAACTTCTATTGGTTTCCACTTGTCTCCATACATCACACTGATCCGACCAAATATTGTGGAGTGATTTGGCAGTGTGTCAAAACCTTGTACCCCTGGTGAACATCAAAATAGCTGGTAAATGGATGTTCATCCCCCTAAAAATGGTATGTATAGGTATTGATCCATACCCATTTGTAGACACTGCAATTTTCCACTTCGGACGGATCAAAACAGATCAAAATTCTCACCGTGAGCCACAAGATCCACAGTCGTCACCCAAACTGCATCTCTCAGTGTACAAATGTTTACTACAAATGATTACCCTCTGGTAAACTAACATAACTATGGAAAATCACCATTTTTTATGGGAAAATCCACTATAAAATGGCCATTTTCAATAGCTATGTTAAATTACCAGAGGGTACAAGATTTTACAAGCCTAAGACTTCCTAAGATCATCTAAGATCATCTAAGATCACTGTAGCCTACAACCTACGGTATCCTACGGTCGCCTCAATGCAGTCCCAAGTCATCTGCCTCAGCTGAAAAAAGGTCCACAGGGCTGTTTTTTTTTGATATGGATGGACCAAAAAATGGATATGTGTATAAACATTGTGTGTAAAATGTGGACATGTTTTTTGTATTTTTTTGTCATAAATTCCATCACCCACTCCATTTCGCACGGTTGGATCTGTCGTTTCAAATCAACGGTACCCGTCTAGAAGGATTGGAAACAGAAAACGTTGGGGTCCCCTAAAATTGGCGGGTGGACGGTGGACGGAGTTGGCATCTCCATCTGATTTTCTCTGATGTCCCATGGTTCATGTTGGCTTTAAGGCTTTGTCTGAAAATGGATACCCCTAAATCCCATGGCTAATCATCATTTTCCCATATTTTCCCTATTACCCTCTGGTAATGACTAACATAGCTATTGAAAATCACCATTTAGTTCGTGGATTTTCCCATTGAAAATGGTGATTTTCCATAGTTATGTAAACGTTTACCAGAGGGTAAACGGCCATTTGGGAAGTATACCCCATTTTCAGACACACCCAAATGATCTTCTCTATACTCGTAGCAGTGGAATCCGCCCGGTCTTCATGGTCATAGTATCCACAAGTCCAAATGGCTTTGTCTGAACATAGGCTACTCCCAGAATCCCATTGTCTATCTTGACGTGCAATCAGCATTGAAATGGATTGACACGTGACTAATTTTCTTCCCTGCATTTAGAGTAGTCAAATAGTCCTGGAATATTATTTCATAGTCAAAAAACAAGATGAATCTTCAACACAGTCGCAGTATCAATCGCAGACACTACAAAACAGCCTCCTCTCATCGGCTGGCCAAGGTCGGGGGAGCTATGTTGGCCAGGGGGCAACTGTCCAGCCAAAGCGATTTACAGTTACTGAAAGTTCTGGTTGAATTCTCAATTTTCTGTTTAAAACAGTCGGGAGCGCTACTGATTGTCCTTAGACAGTCGGAAGCGCTACCGATTGTCGATTCTCCATGAAGCAGTGGGGAAATGTGGGAAATGCTACGGATTGTTCTTAAAACAGCCGGGAGCGCTACCGATTCTTTAAATACTTGTCCTTACTCCTTAAAGCAGTCGGCCGCATGGGCCGCACTCTCGAGCTTTTTTAGGATCCTTGAAACAGTCAGGAGCGCTACCGATTCTGGGGTTTCAGTTCCAATATGTGGGGACGGCTTTAAAATCAGGACAAAAGAGTCATGAAATCATCCACATCATCATGTTTATATTGGAAATCAGATGGATTAATAATGGATTAGTCATTGATCAATATGGATTATGGTTAGTAGTGATTCAAGATTTATGGATTCAATGATGGTTGACTATTCGACTATACTTTAAGTGCACCACGTTTTGGGAGCGTACATCTTCAGAGATACCCAAGCGCTCGAGTCCCGAACCACCACACGGGCGTCGAGTCCGCGGACTGCGCGTCATCAAGAATATGATGTTCATCAAGAACAGGGGGGATCTTCTTGTGGGCATTTAAATTTATTAAAGGGTTCGACAAGGATGAGGGATTCATGAGATTCAGATGCAATGGGGATATGATGAGGTAAACCTAATAATCAACTATCCCCAATAGAGGTTTTGTTATTGGGTATGCCTCTATTTAGGATGTAAAATTAGCCCCAAAGGATTGGATGATGGGACGGGTTACTGATATTATTGGGTTTACCACATTGGAAGGGACGTAAATCAAGATACATATAGGTGCATGAGATATGGGTTAATCTAATATGATCTTAAATGGATTTATATGCAAAATAAGGCAAAACAAATGAACAACATGTTGTCATGCATAAATATACATGATACACATTGGTCGATAAACTATATCATACTATATCTCATCAACAACTAAGGGACTAGGCCTGACTCAAAACATGCGGATTCTGCCGAATCAGGAGCTTCGTCCATTCTCGTCCCAGGCAGTGGCGGCAACATGTGGCAACCAATGGTTTTGTTGCAACCCCAAAAAGATGTCCAACAAGTCACATATGGGTATGGATCAATACCTATTAATACCATTTTTAGTGGGATGAACATCCATTTACCAGCTATTTTGATCCTCACCAGGGGTACAAGGTTTTGACACACTGCCATATCTTATTAATGTCTATTGGTAAAAAATGTCACCTGGTCTACATTTTTGTTGGATGTCAGGATGTCCTTTTCCGTAGACTCCCCGCCAAAAATTGGGACCCTGGTTCCCCGTGCACCTTGGACACGAATCCCAAGATGTTGGTACTGACCTTAGATCCGTAAAGGTTTTCCAGTGTACCACATGAGGCAGCCTGGTGAGAAGTCTCCAACCTTGAGTTTTCCCATGTGTTGCTTCAATCTGATATCTTGAGATGCAGTTTTCCTAAAGTGGGGGGTACCCCTAAATCATCGATATTTTCATAGGATCTTCCATGAAATAAACCATCAATAAACCATCCACTTCAGGTCCCCTATGGATCCCTATGGAACATCATGGAACCCCCAGATCGTCACCGTACTACGGATGACCCGGATGACCCGAGAATCCGCACAAGAACTCCCAGCAGGTTTCTCAATGTCTCAGTGGCCACTTCCTGGCTGAACTTCGGGTCGGAGCTTACGTCGTTGGTTGCCATATGGGCCAATGGATCAAGGGCCCAAACGCTTCCCAAACGCTACCCAAACGCTACCCAATGGGTCATAGTCATAGCTGGTTTTTCTGGATGGTCATTCCCCAAAATATGGTAATTTCATAGGTTTTGACCCATCCCCATGTGCTACCATCATGCGATTGATCGAGAAATTGAGAACCTGGCACCTCAAGCAACAGGCGCCTTAGGGCCTTCAAAACATGCTTTAATTCGGTCAGCATGTCAACCAAGAATCAAAGGGGGAATCAAAAGTTAATACATATTATATATATAATATACATAATAATTTATATTAATATAGATAAGACATGATAAGACTGATTTGAACAAAAAAGGACAATGAAACTCATCATCGTGAGCACACCGATTTTCATACCGTCCCGCCGCGCGGTCCCGGTCGCGCACGGCCCCCGCCTCCAACTCAGCATCGTGGTCGTCCGAGCCGCGCTTGATAAACTGCAACATGAGACGTAAGACCATCAACCTCGGTTGGAACGCAGGAATTGATGGTTCAATGGATTCCCGGAAAACTCCATCAAATCAATGAAAAAATCGATGGTTTCCGGTTAAGATGTTCCCCATCAAAGCAATCCATTGAATGGTCCTGCCAATCGAAAACTATGATCAGGGGAGTCCCCAATGATGATCAATGATGTGGGTAAAACAATAATAATTACACCACCCATTTTCCTGGGAATGGTAAAACATAACACCTATAAAATTGGTGTTGACTGGGGGATGGTAAACATGTTGATCAACCAGCGGAATCATGATCAACCATTGGAGTTGGGGGTAACCCATATGTTTAACCAAATCCCAAAAAATGAGCCATACGAAAAGGGAAATCTGATACGTCTAAATGGGAGTATATGATGATATAATTTTACTGACTACTCATCGAATGACTTTATGATGGTTTCTGATTCCTTGTATCATCCAACAAGCAAGGCCCTGGAATCCCACCCAAAACATTAGTTGATTCTGGGTCAAAACAGGTACTAGATGGTACAAGTAGTTTTTACTTGAGTGTCTCTGAAAAAACTGGTACCCCAAATGACACAAGAAGTTTACCATTTTACAGTCCAGTTCAGTTGCATTCCCGAATCTTGTTGCCGATACTTCCCCCTTGCAGGGTGTTGGGGTTCACAAATTTTGGCCGAAACATGACATGCCGAAACATCAGTTGAATGAATTTAAAGACGATTTTGGAGATGTGCGATGTGCTTGGATTTCAATTGTCGGCATAATCTGAGGCCACAATATGGCAATATGGACCTTCATGGCCTTATCTGATTATGTAAATCCCAGCTATATCCCATTATATTCCAACTAATTGTTGTTTATATTTATATCTCATCTCTATGAAGCCATGTGCCATCTTTTTGAGTCAAGGCGCCAAAGTTGTCCGAAGCAGTCGTGCCTGACGGTGAAAAATGTTGTGCCTTGATACTGGATAGGATTTCCTACAGGATGGTGCCCCCAGTGATGTTTGTTAATTTATAAACACCATTAACTATAAACATCCATAAACCACAATTTAACCACTTATATCTCAACTGAACGCTATCTTGGACGCCCCATCCTGTATGCATAATCCAGGATAATCCCCAACATATTGGATAGTACAAGCACACGTAATCATAACCATCGATCAACAGGGGTTTTCTACACTGCTCAAAACATCAGGTGTCATGTCAATTTTCCCCCAAAAGCAGGTGGCCGTTGTGTTACCCCAAGTTCCGAGTCTGAACATGGGCCATAATGAAGATACTTTATGATACTTCATAATGTTCTGAAACATAAATTTTTGTCAGGCTTCCCAGTTGCCTTTTCAGATGCCAGGGTCCCATCGAGCTGAAGAGCGCAGCGCCTCTGTAGCGTCTGCAAGTTCTGCAAAAAGAACTTCGATACCAAAGTGACCGCCTCCCGCACCACCTGGCCATGCTTTGGCAAGGGCATCAGGGAAACTGTCCAATTAAAACATACTGTGGATCGTTGCGAAATCCTGCACCACCTTGGATGGTCGAAACATGCCGAAACCCTATAAATAATGGGATCTTTACCACCGTTTTCAACTGGTGATAATTGGATTTCGCAATAACCATCCACTGTATTTTTCAGACATGAAGGGAACTCACAACACCTTACAAGCCATTTAATTGGGGATGGCAAAACCCCAATTTTCAGCTTTAGCTTTCCACATACTGCCTATCAATCCACAGGATGGTGGACACCCTCGTCACGGCATCCGCACCTTCAAAGGTGTCTGCGATGTGACTGGGCCGGTCAACACCGACACCTTTGAAGGGCCACTTTTTGTGAGAGACTGGCAATCCGAGGAGTTTGAACCGTGGAGTTTTTAACCTTACAGTAATTCTGGTCCATAAATGTCCATTTCATGTTCAATAGATTCCCCATTTTCGGAAAGCCAACCCCATCGAATCGAAGCTCAAGCAACTTGAGAACCGATTGGAGCCGGAAAGCCTGCTCATCCAATAGCATTTTGCTCGTCATTTGGAGACAAGAGGAAGATGTGAACAAACACCCCATGACTGATCCGGCTGAAAAACGGTATCTGTTTTGGGGACGGATCTACTTGGATCACAAGTCAGAGTCCTTGCTTCTAGAAATGGCAAGGGCGTCGTCGCTTGAGGTTGCCGCAAGCACAAATTGGGACTAATTGTATGTCCAAGTTTGGAGCTGATTTTATCACTGCAATAGTTACAGCTACATGATTAGTTCATATATATTCCAGTACAGTACAATCCTACAACATCCATTCAAATTGAGTTATCAACTTTGCTCCATTGAAGTCATGGGATATCATTGGATCATGAACACCGGAAATCTCCTCGGCATCCGACCAGTTTCTCCAACACCGACCTTAGTTGGCCCAGGGCGTTGGTGTTCAAGTTTGCCTGGTAAATTTAGGACTATGATTTGGGTTTCAACAGGACACCATGGACTTTGCTGACCAGCAAAATCTGTGAAAGCCGAAGGCATCCAGGCCCCGAAATCCAACAAGTTTCATCCCAAGCCTTAGGATTTTTTTCCGCCCCCAAAACAAGGGGAATCATTCCGGGAAGAGACCCCAGTGTGTGTGAGGAGAATGTATGATAATGTATGATCATGTTCAGGATGATGATCATGTTCAGGATGATGATCATGTTCAGGCTGATGATGATGATGATGATGATTGTTATTATTATTATTATTAGCATTATCATTTATTATTATATCTTATTATCATTCTATATGCCATCTGGTTATGACTAACAGTTCGCCATGGAAAATCCCAAGCATCAACCCACCGGACCCGAAAAAAAAAAAAAAAACGGCCTGGCCCAGAAGGGACCATGAGGTCCAGCGGCCAACAAAGACCTGCCGAATCATGGGAATGTTTATAATGGATAAATGTGTATAATATCTATATTATATCTATATTATATTATATGTTACCTATATTATATTATATTGTATCTATATTATATTATAGTTTATCTATATTATATCTATATTATATTATAGTTTATCTATATTATATCTATATTATATTATATTTAATCTATATTATATCTATATTATATTAAATTGTATCTATATTATATCTATATCATATTATATTGTATCTATACTATATCTATATTATAATATATTGCATCCATATTATATCTATATTATATATATCATATATATCATTTTCACCAATTAACCAATTAACCGATTGATGACCATCCCCTTTTATAGGACCATACACCAGGTTTTGACCATGGCATGTGAGGTTTTTATATCATCTGGCAGGAGATCTCCCCTGGGATTTATGGATGTTGATGTAGGGGATCGAGCCATCACCATATCCGAAGGATGCACTGGTGAAGGCCTTGAAGACCCAAAAACCGATCTGTTAAAGAGTTGGCCCAGCGGTTTGTCTCGACTTTGAAGGAGAAACAGTACATTTCCACAGATGGACTCATGTTGAGGCAGGAATCATGGAAGTCCCAAAAACATCCAAAAACACATTCCCTGCGAATGGTTTCTTACAAAGGTTTCAACGTCTGAAATGGGGATCAGGAATCATCATAATTGAAATCACCAGATTCGGAGCCCTTGTCCCGAAATCCGTCTAAGGCTGTGGCGGTACTCTCGCGTGCAAAAGCGCTTGCTTCCTTATGTAGCACCCCTTGAGTGCGACGGAGCCCACTTGGGGACCATCGTCGGAAAAGAATGGAAACTCAACATGCTGGGATTGAAACCACCAAGCAAAACACATAGAAATCACCGAAAAATAAGCAGGTGAACAAGAAGATACAAGAAGCATCATAACCAACCCAGCTTCTATGCGGTTTTTCCCAACATGCAGCGATCAAAAAACTTTCGAACTGGGCCTGTGACCAAAAAAATACTTTACTTCGTGTTATCCCCACCATGACATTTATACATTTTCTTACTGGCAAATCTTCTGGCATTCTATCTGGCATATCTTCTGGCATTCTATCTGGCATTCTATCTGGCATATCTTGTGGCATATGTTTTGGCATATCTTCTGGCATTCTATCTGGCAAATCTTCTGGCATTCTATCTGGCATATCTTCTGGCATTCTATCTGACATATCTTCTGGCATTCTATCTGGCATATCTTCTGGCATTCTA
>Ga0126342_10012052_pt1 | contig 15437 bp, 5 predicted proteins | sample Cyp1metagenome_FD_92528 | JGI IMG/M metagenome (GOLD analysis project Ga0126342, IMG submission 92528) | Coral microbial communities from Lord Howe Island, Old Settlement Bay, Australia - Cyphastrea 1 metagenome | ecosystem: Host-associated > Invertebrates > Cnidaria > Coral ...
GGCCCGTCTTTGCATTTGCATCCATCAGGACATACAATGGCAATTGGCCTTGATAGTGATGAATAATGGTCTGTGTTTCATTCCACCATGCTTGACGTTCTTGGAGAGGACGACCGCTTTGTGGTGCATGAAGGACTACAAATAGTCCATCAAGACTGGAATGAGCCAGGCGTACAATAAGGCGGCGTGGATCTGAATGAGTCACTTGCACATGTCGTGCTTGGAGTTTCTCGTCACGACCGTTGTGTTTCCCAATTGGTTGGTTTGTGTTGATCCAAAGTTCAACTCCATGCTGCCCCTTGTGTGCTCCACTGGACAACCGGATCACCTGGTCCACTTGGGTCATGCCTGCTGGACTGCGGGCTTCCTGCAAGCCTAAAAAGTTCAGATGGAGACTCTGCATTTGCTCACGGATATAAGTCAATTTGCCTCCATAACCCTCAGGTCCGGTGAACAATGTTCCAACATTCAAGGTTGCAAGACTGATGGAGATCCTACATGATTGCCTCTCATGCTTCAACTGTGACTCACCTACTTGATCTGGCTGCGTTGGCGGAAGCGTGGGGGGACCTATGTCAAACCCTTCACCAGTAAAGTCCGGGAGTCCTGCTGCACCATCGAAAACCATCCAAAGATACGGAAGCATTGGCAAGAACTCACGCATGTCAACTGCCTGTCTCTTGAGTTGATGTCCCTTGGCGGCTTCGGATTTTGCCAAGTGGTCCGCCAGCTCGTTCCAAGGGTCACCTGTGTGGCCGCGAACATGGCGAACTTCCAAACATTCAGCAGGCATGGTGGCTTGAAGAGCCTGAAACACACCTCGAAGGTGGTGAAAAGTCGGATGTTGGTCACTGCAACCCGCCAGACCTAATGCTTGTTCTTTGGTGGTCACAGAATCAGACAAAAACACTGTGGGTACATTGATGTTCATGGATAAGCGCCACACTCCCGCCCAGAACAAAGCTTCTCGTTCTGCATACTCGGATCCAATCTGGTCAGTTCCTACGAAATGCGAAAGGTCGTTTTCATAGGTGACTTGTTGCGCATGCCAGCCAAGAAAGACAAGTTCAGGGATACTTGTGGCACTTCCATATTTCTCCCCTAACACAACAAACGACCATGCATCTGGCGTGTCATGCTCTTGAACCCATAATGGAGGTTTGCGTCGATTGGCCGTCTTGGAGCTTCCATCAGTGTAGATGATAACTCTATCAAAGCTTGACCAGTCAATGTTCATGTCAATTGCTGGACGCTCTTTGGGAAGACTGGCACGAATCACCTCGGGCAAGTCTAAATGATCATGCCATGGGCAGAGCACATCTTTTCCTGAGCCGAAAAACTCATTGAGGCAAGTGGGTGATGATCCGAGTGTCAAGTGATATTCGGGGGTGCGCACCTTGGCTAAAGGCTCTTTGAACACAGAATCAAAAGTCAGCCGTGGCATTGGTGCCGGCCATGGCGTTTGGGCTTTGTGCAACACAGCAGGTTGTTCAAGCGTTGGTTGGTTGTTGTGATATTGCACTAAGACAAGTCCCTGCCGGACTGGACTTTCCATAATCACAACCGCTCTGCTGTAACCCAATAAATGCAAGAAGGCCATGTGCATGTGTTCTGTGGGCGGCACATGCGCACTGTGAACAATGATATCAGATCGACTTTCATACCTCCATGGATAATACACCAGGGTGGTCGTATCTGATGGACTAGTCCACGAAACAGGTACACAAAAGGCAAAGCCAGTGCCTTCAAGCAGGTAGACATGCCGCGGGCAACCCATTGTCTCTAGCATGGCTTCAACTTCTGCACAATGGACTGGGTCTTCACACAGAAGATGATTTGGTAGACATGTTTGGTCCGCACCATCAACCAAACCTAATGGTACATGCTGGATTGCGGTTGTCTCTGGATCAGGCAGACATGTTTCAAGTTTGATAGTGGTCAACTGATGTCCTGATGTCTCACGTGATGCAAAACTCCGGTGATCTGCCTGTGGCGGTCGTCGCCTAACTTGCAACACAATGCTGTATCCCGATCTACCCGGCAGAGGCATGCGAGGCTGCAGGACAATTCGGTCATACCATGCACGGCATCTGATCGGCGAATTTGGCTGCAAGCAAGTCAAATCATAATTGCAAAACATCAAAATATGCTCCACATAGATCTGTGCAAGAGTTGTGATGGCATACCGAATTGGCACTGGGTTGACATCAAAGATTGACACCAGGGAGGTGACCCAATGTGGGTTCGGCGCTTGGACGACAATCACATGTGCTACAATCGAGTCTTCTAGCTGTGGGGGCTGTGGCGCAACTACGTGCATCTCAATGCCTGCAAGAAGATCAATTTGGTCCCGCCATGCCCATTTGATTCTTGCCTCCCAGTCCCCAAATTGTTCATATATCACAACTGTCCTACTCTGAGAACAGTGTGGCGCAGCAGCTCTGTGATCAACGAACCATGTCATGATTCTTGCTGCCGGGCTCTCTTCTTCCCATGCAAACGCATTGAAGGAAACATGTGGAAATAGTTCCTGAACAAAGGCAGATTGAGCCAGGATGTTTCTTGTTGATGGCCGAAATTCCTGGGCAGAGGCGCTAAAAACAAATTCCTTGCTCTTTTGTGCTGGGAGTGTAACACAGTCTTCTGTCCACAGGGTGTTTCGTCTCGGGCTGGTTGGCTGACTTCTGTCAAGCTGAAGCATGGCCACATCCTCGAAATGGTCATCCTGTGTGTTTGGTGCAATGGGCATCTGTGCATTGATAGGGGTAATCCGCACTCGAATGCTGGTCCCTGAAACAACTTCTGTCGCTTGAACATTTTGGAGTGGGACAGTCCCCATGTGCATTGTACACAATCTACCCTCACAGAATGGTTCAATTTCCATGACATCAATGACATCTTGACGTCGTGTCAACCGTGGAATTGAGAAGGCACCTTGGATGATGGCATCTCTGTGATCTCCTTCCAAGAGGGCCGTCAAGACTACCGCTGCACGTACATTGGAAATCGCTTGTTCAATAAGGACATGGCACGCAAAGTGGGCTGTTCTGGCTTGTGGTGGTCTTGGTCTGATCACATGAATGGAAAATGGGGATCTTCGATCCAGGAGATCTCGCCATAATTGCCTGAAGTCATCAATCCAAGTCACTGACTGTCTTTCCAAACGCAAGGGCCGAGGGCGGCGACATGTGGGGTGCCGTTCATGATTGACAAACCATGTTTGAACATAAAGCATTAACTCATCTTCAAATGCTTCTGCTTGGGCTTGATCTGAGAAAATTTGACCCAGATCCATAAGCCAATCGACACTTCCATCATGAGGAGGATGCAGTCTGCGCCGATACGCTCTTGGCGCATGCATTGTGGGGACATCTATGTCATATGAGCCAAGATCCGCTCCCTTTGTCTCAAGACATGGAGTCGGACTGGTCTGCTGTGTTGGATCCTGAACGGCTGTTGCTGCGTACGTGTTCTGCAGCACTTCGGCAGCGATCCTTCCAGCTTCCGGGAAGTCAAATAGGTCTGCAACATCTTGGAAGACACGTAGCGTGTAACCTATTTCCCATGAAGCATCCGGTGGCGGTGGGATAGTGATGCGAAAGTACATGCCATGCTGCATGCGTTTCGGGCCATGGTCAGTGATTGGCCAAAGAACACGATTACAATGGACAATACAGGCCAATGCACGCCATTCACAATATGCAGAGACTCGGATGATTTGCAAAAGCTGGCTTCTCAGTAATGTTGGGACAACCTTGTGGACCTGACGCATGATTCTAGGCGCATGAACTGCATTGTGGCCAGAGGCCGAGGCATGGAGTTCTATGTCAACTAGAACTAATTTTTCGGTGGATCCAGGCTGAATGTCACCAACATGCTGCAAAATGATTGATTCTTCTTGCTCAGTTTGATCATCCGGTGCAGTCATCAAATAATGATAACATGCAAAATGCTGTGATGGAATGCCGACCACACGTGCAGCATCAACGATGATGTGTTCCGTGAAATCCCATCGAAGGCGGCCAAATGATTGGGGATATCCAAGCCGAAAAATGTGGACTCCCTGCCTTGCTGCTTCAATTGTGCTGCTGCTCGAGCTTGAAGGAGGCACAGGGTGTTCAGATTGATCTTCATCGTTCGGTTCCTCGTGTGGAGAACAGTCATGCATTCCCTCATCTGTACAATGTACGTCTGTTACTGCCGAACTGCTGGCTGCAGGGGATGAAACAGCAATCGTGAATGAATCACCATCTTGAACATCATGCGTAGGTGCCATGGTGAATGGAATAGTGACACCATCGTGTCGGATCCTGCAGATGTCGCGATTGCATTCATGCATGATTTCAGCTCCCTGTACAATCTGTACACCACTGGTTGTGTATGGCAATGAGGCTGCAAGTGAAAATCTGGCCCTAGCTGCTCGATCATTTTTCTGAAGGACAGTGATGAGCCCAGAATTCCTTGGGGCCTCAAGCCCTTGTGAAATGATAATATCAAACATGATTTCATGGACACTTCCACTTCTCGGCGGGTTCGGATGCACAATACTGAAAATTGTATCCTCATTGGGATTGTTTTTGTCCCTCCACCCTGCCAGAATATCATTGAACCAATGCCTCCAATGTCCATTGAGTTCAATCGTTCGAGGATGCCAGCACCTTTGCTCATGTATATGATGCACATGCCATGAACGAAGATGGACACTTTCTGCAAGTCTGGGTCCTACGATCATGCCTTCATTGAGGAATGCATCAAAAAGCAATTGAACGGAATCAGGTGCCTCGTGAAGAAAAAACCTGGCATCATCGTCATCATGTTGTTCTTGTTGATCATTTTCGTTGTTTGCATTGTTCTCAGCTTGTCCATACCATCTTGATGGAACATCATAAAAATCATCACTGCGATGGCACGTCAATATCTGTGGCGCATGGTGTGCGCTCTTTGGGGAAGTCCGGATCAACGCGGCCTCAAAAGACAGCGGTTCCTGGACTTTTTCCCTTTCATGTTTGTGCTTGAAAAAGTCAAATCTCGGAATATTCTCAATGGATTTCAGTGGTGTGCGATTGATTACATCACCACTTGTTGGTATCACATCTGATGGAGCCACTTGCATCGCAGTCCTCTCAATGCAATCAGAAAACTCAAGGATTTCAAAATTGTTTAAACTCCAAGGTTTCTGCGGCCAATTTTGCAAACGAGTCTCATCCATGACAAGGGTCGCACAAAGCGATGGTGACTCCATGGTAAATCGGAGTGCAACATCAGAAGAAAAACAAACTTGTCTGCGTTTCCCACATGCAGAAGGCTTTCTTTCATGATGATCACTCACTAAAGTCTGCGGCGTGCCTAGCGTCCATGCTAGTTCATATGCCGATTCAATTGCAAACCATCTAGTTGTGAACCACGGTTCTTCACATGCACTGTGAGTCCAGTTCAGAACGCTTGAATGCCCTGGACAAGAGTACACTTCAGTCACTTCTTGTCGGGCGATGGAAAAGGTGGACTTTGGTTCTCCGTGGTCTCCCGTGGCGCAAATGGCTGCATGGCTTGTGGCGTGGCTGATGGTGCAGAATATGGCGCAGGCTGTACGAATCCCTCTTCGACTCGCTGTCTTTTGTTGGAATTGTTGGCTTCTTCTGTCACCATTGCTTCGGCTGAAGCTTGCACCGTCTCTAACTGTGAGCGCATTGTCGCCAGGCTGTCGATGAGAGCTGCTCCAGCTGCACTGCCATCTGCGGCATCCATGGATGCTTCCTCCATGGCTGCATGAGCTTCGACATCGATCACCTGGACTCCCAGTTCTGATTTCGAATCTTCGAATCTTCGGACTGCTGCTGCAAGTGAGGTCTTGGCTGCCTCGATCTGCTGTGTCAGTTCCGATTCTTCTCGTTGGAAGTCAGAAATCCCTGACCGGAGATTCTCCCCACGCCCACTGGGCACCATCCCCCAAAATCCTTGGGATGAGAAGATATTGGCTGTTGACGACTTTAGAATCCCATTTTTCGTAGATTCACAAAAAAAAATTAGGTGTTAAGTGGTGGTTATATCCCACTACTTGATATATCATATATATATCATATCATGTCATACCCGATGTTTTGTATATGGAGCAATCCCATTAGCTGATGATTATATCATGTATGTGTTACTGGTTATATACCCTCCGGTTATTTAACGTAGCGAACTGGAGAATCATCATTTTTTAACGGGTAAATCGTCATAAAACATCTATAAATGGACCATTTTCCATGGCTATGTTAAATAACCAGAGGGTATCACATTTGGATATTGTTTGATCTATTTAGATGATATCCAGTTTAATAGTGGTTATATCTAATTCACTGATGGCTATATCATGTCGTATCGGTGTTGATGGTTATATGTCCCATTTATATATATATATAATTATATGTTTAATATTGGGATATTGGGATATTGGGATATCGGTTGGGATATCTAGCAATTTTAAACGGGATATGTAAACATAACAGAACAACACAATTAATTTTGGAATTGATGGATGAGAATATATCTATATATATATATAGATATGGGTCCATTTAAGGTCGGGCCCAAACCGCCCCACGTGTTTCGCTCTGACCTTAGCGGCGCGACAGCTCCTGCCATTGTCTTCGCCGCGGGCAGCAACAGATCTCCGATTTGGCCGAGCCTGTTGAGGCCTTCTGTTGGTAGTGGTCCCGGACACTATAAACTCCCGGGAAGGTTTGCTGCAACCTATAATTGCAGCTATTAAGGGGTGAGCTCCCGATACCTGACTGGCTCTTACAACATTTATTTGTATTCCAACTGGTACGGCCTGCATCCTCCCCATTCAATTCCGGTTTTCTTTAATTGGGTATTCCCGCGATTTGCGGACGGGTCCACAACTCTCTGCCATAAGTTGTATTTTTGTCTTCACCTTCCTGGTGACCTTCTACTTGGACTTTGCACCGTATGCCATTGAGTTTCCTCTGGCTACTTGTGTGGATTTTCCATCATCAAGGCATCAACCAGAAGATCGCAGAGGAGAGCCAGGGCAAAGGCGAGACTTTCCTGGTATCTTCACAGGACTGGCAAAGTGAGATTGAATTTGTCAAGTCTGAGGGCAATTCAACGAAGACTCAGTACACACCATTCGAAGGACGCAAGTTTGATCAGCCGCATTTCGAAGGAAATCATGGCGACTTACGAGCCCTGGAGGTGCAAGTACTGCAAAAAGATTTCAAAGGCGTCCGCAAATGGATGCAGCCAGTGTCTGACACCTTGGCAGGAGTGTCAGGACACAGATTTTGTTCCTCCTTCACGTCAACAGGACTGGGATTGGAACTATCATCAAAGCTCGGGACAGAGCCCACGCAGCCCACGCAGTGGCAAAGGCAAAAGGGAGAAGTCCCAACAGCCGAAGTCACCTCGACATGGAGGCAAAGGTCGGGGACGTGGAGGAAACAAAGGTGCTGGCAAACAATCAGCAGGCAAGCAGACTGGGAAAGGCAAGAATGCTGGACAGAATGTGGAAAAAGGCAAAGGAAAGGGAGATACCATGGTTCCACCAGAGCCGCCATGGACTCCAACTTTGCATCCCAACAGTCTACCATTGCCGCCTCCAACGACTCCGCCGCCGCCGACAGCAGAGGAGACAACATTGAAAGAATTGATCCAGGCTCTGAAGAAATCGCATCAAGAGATGGATCCAGAAGTGCAGGCCATTGTCCAAAGATCTCACATGAAAGATGGACAGAAATCGACTCGGTCTCTCTACAGTGCAGTGGACGACTTGAGTACAGCGAGGGAGACATTGGACATTGCCAAATTGGCGAGGCACAATCTGCACATCAAGTGGCGCAATTTTCTGACAGATGCAGTTCAGCGCTGGCAGAAGCACACCGAGGAAGCCATGGTCCATTTAGAGCGATGATTTACCTATACAAATGAGTCCTCCATATATCTTGAAAATGGCGTTTAATTACCAGATATTGCTAGAAGGTATCGCAATAGTATCTGAACCCCAGTATACCACGAATGCTGCATTTCTGCTAGAGTTGTGTCCCGAATGCCAATCGTCCATCGATTGTGTGGGTTAAACGAAACCACCATGTTTCACCTTCGTTTTCATTTCACTATGATCATGTTTCTCATGCGTCTTTTACCATCTGGTTATTTAACATAGCCATGGAAAAATCACCATTTTTAATAGGTAAACCCAGGTGAACCATCTATAAATGGGCCATTGTCCATGCCATGAAGGTTTGGCTTTCGCGGGGGGTTCCCCACATGAACCCAAATACTAAATCCCTTCATGGAGGTTTTTGATGCTGCTCATGGCTATGTTAGTCATAACCAGATGGTAACCCAGCATGTTTCACCATTGTAAGAGACCCAAGTACCTCCATAGAAGCGCGCGGCGAGTTTCCGCGCCAAGGCGTTCCTGAAACCGTGGCTGGGGCGTAGTGTTTTGCTTTTCATCCAGATGTTGGATATATCATTGCCATGGTTAAAAACCCAACAATAGAAACTGGTTGGTGGTTTCAACCCTTCTGAAAAATATTAGTGTCAGTTGGGATTATTATTCCCAATATATGGAAAAATAAAAAATGTTTCAAACCACCAACAATAGAAACATGCCGGGACTTAATGTGGGGCTGTGACTGACACACACATATATATATATATATATCAATTCGATTCTAGCTACCTATGACTGTAGTTGTCTGCACTGCACATTATTACAACTTTGGTCATTCCTCCGCCCACTATGCTAGTGTACAATGAAGGGTATTGTTGGGGGTAACGCTTGAACATCTAACGATCCTGTTAAATGGCAAGCTGGGCGAGATACAAAAACACAAGATCGCATGTTAGGTTTATTCTAAAATAAATTGAAATAGGGCACCCCAAATTCGAATGTGTTATTCACATTTTCCTAGTGAAGTAGTTTTTTCCTCTGGTTCCACTATTTTCGGACAAACCCGTCCCCAGGACCCCAGGCAAACCAAAACAAGCAGCCAATCCCCAAAAGACTGACTAGGTACTCCCGCACTGGATGCTTGGCAAGTGACTGAAAGCCGATGCATTTTGCGCCAAAAAATATATTGATGTAGTCAGTCCATTTCTAAATTTGGATATCCACCTATCCCCATTTTTGAAACTGGGACATCTGGTTTGTACCAAATCCCTTGGATTTACAGCATCGGAATTTTGGCAAGCGGCCCGTACTGTGCCAAGAACACCGCATAGTTAAACTGGTTGCCCTCTGTTGTTCGCCTGAGTGCCACAGAAAATGGCGAACTTTCAACCTCCGGTTGATCCCTGGGCTGATTGAACTGCTCCATGTTCACTCCTTTTTCCAATGAAGAAAAGGAATGGAGCTAACAAACCTTAAGGGTTTAACATGCGTATATATATATATCATTATACATATATTTTACTTAATTATATATATATATATATATCATATTATACATATATATATTTGATATGACATGTGACTCAACCTGCAAACCATGCGGGTTTGACTGATTTCACCTATATACATCTCTTTGACTTTCACTAGCTTGATTTGAGTCAGAACCTGTTCTTCTGAAACCATCTAGATACGGGGTGTGGGCACTAAATGGCATGACCCCTGATTGCCCTTACGAACCGCTAGAAATGGGTAAATCAATCTATAGTAACCAAGAACATACGGGAAACTATTTGTTTTGCACTGACTCATCATCATGAATAATTATGAATCAGTAATAATCATCTAGGAAATCCATGTAAATCCATCTATATTAGTGGCATCTTACTTTCCTGTCCGATTGCTGAACGCCAGGATGCAGCATGTATGGTTCGAGCCATTCCTTGGGGCGGGGGGTTAGGCCGATGTGGTAAACAGCCAATGGCAATGAAAAACTTCAATGGTTTGGATTAACTATGATTTAATAGGATTTATTGGGATTTATCATTATTTATTCCGACTTCATGGGATTTGCTATGGAAAATGCCCATAGATAAAGAGGAGTTACCAGAACATGGCAATTTTCCATACCTATGGCTATGTATGGCTATATTTTAAAAAAAGAGGGTAGATAGATAAAAAGCAGAGGGTAGATAGAAATATAGCCCAAAAGCAAAGATATAAGATGGCTCCCAAACATGGTTCCAAATACGGCAAATCCAATTCCAATAACATCACTTTTGGATGTTAAACCAGGTGATTCTGATTGGTTTGCTCTACAAATGGTGAAGGCAACTGGATGTACATGGAAGGTATGGTTATGGCTATGGCTTCATGATTAGCTTTCATGATTAGCTTTGCAACGGTAGCATTTCACCCAAAAAAATGCACAGCTGAACCATTGAAATAGTGGGGCATCTTAAAAAAATGGAAGACATGGAATGAAACTGGCAGTTTCGATGGAACCTGGTGGTTCTCCTCAAACGTTCATGGACATGGCGTGTTTTTGTTAGCACGCCGTCCAACGTGAAAGTGCCCAAAATGACACATGCCATTGGGATCAGCTTTGGATTGTACACTGGAAACTTGAAATTCATAGAAAATCAAGATACAATTCAAAAAAAACAAGAGCATGCATCCAATACTACAAACTGCATTTTTTTTTTAAAGTAGTGTGACTATCGCAGGGGCTCCATATGGCAAACTAGGATTTTTGCGATCCAGGAACCCCTACCCCAAAAATGCAACATATTCCTTCCATCGATTCCATATTCCTTGCAGTGGGAGAATACAATATCACCATTTTTTATATAGGTAAATCATCAAAAATTACCTGTAAATGGGCCATTTTCATCCATTTTCCATAGCTAATGTATTTACATCCCTGTTTTCGTTCGTTTCATACCACCCTCTTCGCCATCGCAAAGCATCCCAAGGGAAGTCATCGTCAGGAATGATCACTGCACGCATGGCTGTGGCCTCATTAGGGATTGATCCAAGTACATGAACTTGTCGACGGTCCACTAACAAATAGCCTATAGCTATAGTAAATCATACTTTTTACTAGGTAGATCATCTGTAAATGGGTGATTTTCCACAGCTATGCTGGTTTATTGGAGGGTACCAATCCCGAAAATCATCAATTCTGTAGGTTTCTGACAGGTCAATTTCTGACCTGGGCCTGGGACTGAAACAACAGTGAGTCGGCAATGGTCGGCAATGGTTCTGGTGGTTGAGCCATCCAAATCATCTGTGGGATCATAGTACCAACATCCAATAGGAGGAAGATAATCCAAATCGTGGCTGTAAGTAGTAAATTTGTGTAAATTTGGGAATCATCCAAAAATTGACTTCAGAGTGTTAAAAAAGCTGACATGACTTTTCAGTGGATCCATTTTTGTGGATATATATTGGTCCAAAAAAAGGCCTCCACAAGCCATGGCTGATGCCATCGAAACCAGGCGCAAGTCGACCATTCTCCGGGGCTCCGGACCCAGTGTTCCTTGTCCACAATTCCAACGCCCTGATCGGATCGAGAATTGGATCATGGCGAAAAAGAGAATGGCGGTTCCAAGGTATTTTTTATGCAGCTAAAATGGCACACGTATATATAATATATATATATATACATATGTAGGTATATGCTAAATGTTTATTCATTCATTTATTAATTATTCATTTGCATCATAATCATTATACACATTCAAATGTACCAAATTACACATTATACATGCAACGTAAGTTACACCCAATAAACCATCCCATAAACCGCGCCGTCACTTGGGGGCAAATTTCCAGCTTTCAATCAATGTCATAAACCCTATTGAGGATGGGTTTCTTGTTGGGTTTGCCACAATAAAGGCATGTGTATATATATAATATACATATAAAGTCATTCTGAAGAAGACAGAATATGGAAGATTCATGAATATAGAAGTGGTGATGTTTTGACACGTCCACATTCTATCTATGTCAGCATTACTATTTTGTACATATATACATATATACGCTCCAGTAATCAAACGTGGCAATTGAACAACCCCCATCGATGATTTTCTGAAGAACACCTCCATTTGTTTGGAATTTTCCAGCCAGCCACGTTTGATTACCAGAAGGGTAACCCTATAGCCTATAGCTATGGTTCTATATCCGCTATTATCCGCTTATATCTGGAACTGCATCCCCCAAGTAGCCACTGGGGTTATGTGATTATATTAGATTATATCTACATACAAATATATATATATATTTATATTTATTTATTTATATATCTGTATATCTCTAGATAACATATATATCTATATATGTCATTCTATATCTATATTTACACTTTACACTTTACACCTCCATATGAGGTCCCCAAGTCCCGAAAAACACAAAAGGACCGCCTCTGTATCTAAGGCCTGCCAATAGCTCAACAACCTGGGCACGCGTGGCGCGTTGCGGTCACCGGTACGAAAAAACACCACTGAAGCCCATGGCAGTGAACAACTGATGTCCCAAGACTTCAATGATGGGCCACAAAACCATTTCCAGGATTTCTGTGTCTTCAGTTCAGTTCGGTTTCCTGCTGACCATCCAACCCCGCAAGATCAACACGTCGGCTGGTTCCATCTGATCGCGGCAGAATTCTTATGCTAATCATATAATGTGGTTAAAACAATAATAAACCATTCCCAAAATCCCCACAAATAGGTGATATAAACCATTCCCAGTCATGGGTGGTTTATGTCATTGTTTTAACCACATTACACCCACATGATGGAAATGGTGTAGAGAATCATCATCTTGGTGAAAGCCTTAGGCTTTTGGCATTGCACCTTGATCGCGGTTGGTGAGGCCCCCCGCTCCTCCTGTGATGTTGGTTTAGAAAACTATAGTTACAAAAACCACATTCAAACCCTAAAATCCCATTAAAATCCCATTAAAATCCCATTAAAATCCCATTAGCATCCCATTGGCATCCCATTGAAATCAGATTAAAATCCCATTAAAATCCCACTAAAATCCCATTGACATCCCATTAAAAGCCTAGAATTTCCCAAGTTATGTCAAATGATGTGCATCAACTTAGCGAGTTCATCGTTTCAATGCCTCACCGACTGTCGATGCTTTTTCACCATTTAGAAATAGCGAGCCTCAACGAGATGGACAACTGTTTCCAGGATGTGAAAAACATATATGAACCTCATATTTCCATATATTTCCTGAATTAGAAGTGTTCAATTCATTTTGGGGTTTGGAATATATCATGATCTATCTACTATAAACCCAACAGTTATTATTGCAGCTATATTATTTGATATCTTTTAAGTGTCAAAATTAAAAAAACAAGTTATGTACCAAACTCTAAAGATACCATATCAAAATAACACAGGTATATATTGATTTGATACACCCATTTTACCTTATGCTAAAGGTTCATTGATAATCGATAGATAACCCATTCTACGCCTATGTGGCCAAGCGGCTGCGGTCGGGAGCCTCAAATGCAGCAGATTCGCAGCATTTGTTCAACATGTTTTACGGCACATTGATGGGGGTCTGGAAAAATGAGTCTCCCCACTTGAATTGCCTTTCTTCTAGGTACTGGGTAGACTTAGGGGTCTAAGCGGCCAACAAGAGAGTTGAGGTAGCTCAAAACGGGATCTGAGACGTTTGGGTATCTACAAGATGAAATTCACGTAGTCACTTCTTAGATTTAAGTAAGAGACAGTAACTTAGAGAATATGTTACCCTTTGCGAATTTTTCACATAGCGAACCGGAATAAATGACCCATAGCTAAAGATGCGTTATCATGATTTACCCACAAAAAATGGTGGTTTTCCAGTTTCGCTATGGAACTGAACATTTAACTCCCAGCTGTGGAGTCGGGCAACACAACGATGGCTTCAACAAACAAAACACGTGGATCGTGGATCTAAGGGGATTTAATGGGGTCTATATAAGGGGCTCTAATGGGATTTGATGTTTTTTTTGCCTGAAACATATCCTTGTCAAGAATCAGAATGTGGACAATGACAATTACCAGCCACAAATAGTCTTGAAAAGGTAGGAAACCAAGATTTAACTACAATTTTAACCGACACAAAACCGGAACATGTGCCCTCCCAATTACAGGAATTGGGCCAGTCCGAATCCTACGAAAAAGGACAAATACAGGACTTTTGACCTCCTTTGGGCAAAGAACTGGAAAATCAACGATCTCGTTAGTGGCTTGAGAGTGGTTCAACCCCCCGCACCCCTCCGCAAAAAAAACACGTGTCAATGTGGGGCTAGCCCAGGTGTAGATCTCGTTAAGTCACTTAAATGTTTGAAACTGTGTGAACCTATCAGAACACCACCTAAATGGTTGTTTTCTAGTTACCATATATATATATAAAGCATATATTATAGTAAAAATATAGAATTAATAATAGTAGTAATATGTTTTAGTATATTACTGTATTACTTTTATATACATATAAATGTGGCCAAGTTACCACTAGGTCACTAGGTCACTAGGAAACCGAAACCAGGAACTCCAGCTGTTTCGCACCCAGCTGTCCAATTTCGATCCCCAGGTGCAGTAGGTAAGCTCTCGTAATTTGGCCAACGCCCTGGGCCATCGGCTCGTGAACAGAATCTGGGGAGAATCTGGGCCACAGCCAACAAGGTGATCTAACATGGCCATTGAAAATGGATAAATGGGCCATGTTTAGTAAATCATCACACATATCATTTCAATGGATATTTTGATGGATCATTAGTCATGAAATTTATGATAAACACACATTGCTATATAATTATCATTAATATATTAATTATAATGTTTACCATCCTAAATCAAATAAAACATCATCTGCAAAATCATCGTAATTCTCCGATGGCAATATTCAACGGCCTAGATCCGGTCATCTACCGGGATCACATCAATCTCTTGGATGGGATAGGATGGGCTAGCCCAAATCCGGCATGTTACCATATTAACCTTGGGTGATGTTCCTACATTAACATTTATATATGCATGCGTTCCAAATAAAACATAATACATATTAATAGTATCATACATATACGTATCATATTATATCCGCCGACCCCGGCCGACGCAAGGGGGAGCGCGTAAGGGAAAAAGATGTATTGCACTGCTACTACTTCTACTTCTACTACTACTACTACTACTACAACTACTACTACTACTACTACTACTTCTGCTATTACTACTACTACTACTAACACGAACTACTACTACTAACTACTAACTACTACTACTAACTACTACTACTAACTACTACTACTACTAACTACTACTACTAACTACTACTACTAACTACTAACTACTACTACTACTACTACTACTACTACTACTACTACTACTAACTACTACTACTACTAACTACTACTACTACTACTACTACTACTACTACTACTACTACTACTACTACTACCTACTACTACCTACTACTACCTACTACTACCTACTACTACCTACTACTACCTACTACTACCTACTACTAC
>Ga0126342_10012053_pt1 | contig 15436 bp, 12 predicted proteins | sample Cyp1metagenome_FD_92528 | JGI IMG/M metagenome (GOLD analysis project Ga0126342, IMG submission 92528) | Coral microbial communities from Lord Howe Island, Old Settlement Bay, Australia - Cyphastrea 1 metagenome | ecosystem: Host-associated > Invertebrates > Cnidaria > Coral ...
AGGTTATCATACGTTAACCAAACTTAGCCTAGGATATAACAATTTAAACCTAGGTTATAACAGGTTATAACCTATGCCTAACCTCTTATAACCTAACCTAACTTAAAGCGCTCATCTTAGCATGAACCATGAAACCAAACCGAATTTGAATAGCACATCGCACGCCTTTGGTCATCCGTGGATGTTCTATCCTGCGGCCCTTTGGGCAGCAACTCTCTCATTTCATTTTTTCCAAATTAAGATTGTCCAACCCAAACCTTAAAAACATCATCAAATCTTCAAGTGCAGCAAAGAAATTCGAAGAAAACTTACGAAACAAAGGTTTCTTCAACACAAAAAATAAAAATGCAAAACGCAATGATGAAGAAAAAACTGCTAAAATACCTTTCTTTTCATGTTCAAAAAAACTTAAAATAACTTAAAAAACTTGCAAGTTACTTATATTTAACTTATGTTACTTGGAGCTACAATTAAACAGTTAAGTTTCCTAAGTTAACTTGTAAGTTGTGTAAGTAGGTCAAGTGCCATAAGTAATTTACATGTATTCTATCTCAAAACCATCCACTTTGAACCACCTTCAGCCCAACCCCGACCGCATTCGGAAGCAACCGACCGCGTTCGCTGCTGCGGCGACCTGCATCCGCCCCCTGCACCCGGGCTCTCCTTTCCACTCCTACCCGTCTGTCCGTCTTCCACCTCCACTCAAACTCTCCGTTGCACGTATTTCTCCCCCCTCCACACCACCCCACCACGCCTCGACTCATAGCGACCACGCTGATCTCCATACCCGTACCTGCTCCTGGTCACACCCATGCTCCAATACATGGATCCATCTATGCACACATATGGCTGTCCCTGTGTCAATGCCTGTCAATGCCTCTCTCTCTCTCTCTCCCTCTCTCTCTCTCCCTCCCTCCCTCCCTCCCCTCCAACCTGTCCATCTATCTCAAATCCCCCGCCTCGACCGACTCTGCGGCACAGCCTTCGCTCGTCTCCGCCCCCTCTCGCGTCTTCTTCGCTTCTTTCCTTTCGGGCTCTCGGACTTTTCACTTTTCACGTCCTTCTGACCTCAAGCCGCATGTTTGCCCCCCGAAGCCACGTCACAGTCCCCATTCGTGCACCAAACTACAACCACTGATAGCTTCGTTTTGTATACCCATCTACGCGTGCTATGCTGAATGAAAAATGACGGCAAAGAGTTTGCTGGCCTTGATCCATGTCAACCTGAAACTTCGTCTTCACAATGTCCCTTTTCTTTCACTCCAAACCTTTGAACCACGCCATGCCTCAACCCCATTGCTGTCAAGACACCATGTTTGTCTCGGAGATGTTGTTTCAAGCCATTTCCAGCTTCGACCCATGTGGCGCATAGCGAGCACTGAGTCCAATGCTTGGACCTATGCTTATCCCATGTATGTTGCGCTAGGCTGGTGGCATCTTTGAACCACCGCCCACAGTCCTGGCACTCTTCTGCCATCTTGAGCCCCACAGCCAACCACGCCCCGGTCTCCTAGGCTTGACCACATTTCACCACAAAACGACTTTCTAAAACTGTTGGTTGGAGTCCGTTTCAACTCCTTGCCTCAACCAACGTGAAACGCCGATTCTGCTGCCATCTGAACCGCCGATTTCCTCAATATGTGTTGCTGGTATGTGCTGACACTTCAAAACACAAGCTGCCGGGCTCACCCTGATGTACAAAGGGTTACAAATGATTTCAAAGAAGAAGGACCCACCAATCTGTTCAAGAATCAAATGACAGGCCCAAGTTGGATTACAAATGGTTGACATCCAAAAACTTGCTCCTTCCCTAGTTCAGATGAAATCCCCCTCTCTCTTTCCCTCCCCCGACCCCTACAGGCATTGCCGGTGTGCGAAGCTCTACAATAATATGATACAATATAACACAATAAAACATGCTACAATAAAGTGCAGTAGAATATAACATAATATAATATAATATAGTATACTATTGTCATATAGTATAGAAACTACATCCGATGTAAACATGCTACTTCTGAAGTCGTGGCACTTCTCTCACTACGTGACTCCATGGCCACTCACGAAGTGGGACATAGTGGGACCACGATAGCTCCGCAAAAATACTGGGAGCAAAATGGGTGGATAAAGAAATAAAACCACCTATTAGTGGATATTTAAGGGAACATTTACACGAAAGCCCCATAGTTAATCGGTTAATCGGAAAATCGATGGTTTCCGGTTCAGATACTTGTGACTATCATTTTGTATATAGTATATTGGAGCACCACTGGTATATCGGTAGACATGGACATGATGTCCACACAGATGTTGACAAGCAACGAATCGTCAAGCGACTGGTTCTTCAACACACTAGCACCCAGCTACTGATCAAACGGCTTGTCTAATTAATATGTTACTATATTTATACGATTTTCATAGGTGGATGATGATACGTGCAACCCCTGAAACATCTTGAAACACCGCTACGTATTGTTATGTCTTGGAATCTAAGACACTTTAAAGTTTGAATGTCCAGCTCCACCCGTAGATCAAGAAACGACCCCAACCACCTTTCCCCATCGCTATGGTGCCCTCCAACCAGCTTTTCAACATATCTTTTGAGACCCTCATGCTGAGAATGGAGAAAATCCTGCACTAGTTTGTAACTCATGGTAACTATGAAACGCTGCAAACGGGATTATAATGGAATCAATCATCTACCAAATGGTGCAGGAATTCGCAACCATCCACAGTATCATACAACACATGCTGAGATACAAAAGAATATCAAAAAACAACATGTATTCAGTAGTCTGATCTACTTCCAGTGAGAAAACAAGCTCATGCATCCCATAATTGTCTTTTCCATTGTCAGGAAAAAAGTCTGCCGCGTTTTCCTTGATTCTCTTCCACTTGTCCCCCTATTCTTTTTCCTCTAGGCATCCAGACTTGACCGTCTGCTTCCCTTCGCTGCTATAGATGTACAGCCAACCTGAAATGGCCGCGCTCGGAACTCACAGGTGATCTGGGCTTTCCCAACTAAAGTGGTAAGCAGTTTTCAAAGGGAATTATGGATGGGTTCCGCTGATAAATAGGGATCCCGAGAAGGGTTGATAATTTTCTCGAACCAGCCAGTAGAATTCCACAGATCATTCTTCCACAGGGGTATTTGGGAATTGCTCAAACGAGATGTTGAACCATGGGATGGAATGGAGCACTCCAGGTTCCATCAGCTCAAAGGGTGCTGACATAATGATAACCACCACCAACACCAACAATAACATAAAGAGCTAAAAGGGAAAACAAACACGAGATATGATAAAACAATAACAACATTGTTAGTGTTATGTTGGTTTACATCTTGTGTTGGTGTTAACAATAATATAGGCATCATAAAACAACAACACCAACCATACATGAGATCACTGAAGCCGTTTTAGGTTTTTTGGGGTTAGGGTTCTAGGGCTTTTGAATGTTTTAGATGGTTAATGATGGTTATAGGCTTTTCGGATTTCGTTCTATGCTTGCTTTTTAGGCTTTGTAAAAAGAAACCGCTGACCTTACACTGGGATTTGAGCACGCCAAAGGAAATGGGGGAGGGTTGCAATGAACTTCTTCGTTCCTGGTGAAACCCTGGCGCCTTCACCACCGGCCACAGCGAAGTCGCCGTTGCGCAAGCCGTAGATGTAAGTCCTGATTTGGAACGAAGATCTAAGATCTAAACCATGAAAATATATGAAACTTGTGAATTTATCAAAGAATTGGAAATTACATAACCACAAATAACATCAAATAACCATTAATGGAATCAATGAATTATATGAATCAGCGGATTTCAGGTGGGGTGGTTTAGCTATTTTTTCACCATCAAGAATTTAATGAGAAATTCACCATCAAGACTTGGGATTTACACGGAGTTACAGTAAGCATATTCAATGATTTGTGTATTTGGGGTTTGGTACCTGAACAATTGAATGTGTATATATCCCAATACCCCAAATGGGTTGAATATCCCAATTGAAATATTGGTAAGTATATTCAATGGTTATGAACATGGGTTGAATATCCCAATTGAAATGGCACGGAAATGGCACGGGGGACATGATGCTGAACTGTCAAGGCTTCCATTTTAGGATGACGCAAGCAAACTAGCCATCCAAGATGAACCAACTTCACAAAGTCAACGACCGTTCAAAGTCAGTGGTGTCACCTACTGGCGCTGATTTCTCACCAATTGAATTGTCAAAAAATCACCACCCTTGACCCACGACTAGTCTGACTCTGAATGGATTCAGCAAGGTAGCCCTCTGTTGAGTGGTGTTGTGCATTACAAATTGCCGTAATTTTCCGATAGAATATCTTAAATACCATATAAGATTTTTATCTATTCACAAAACAAAGCTTGGTCAATCTAGTGACTTAACCCAACTCCAGCGAACTCAAACACCACCATCTCCCGCCCATAGTCTCCTCTTAGGAAAAATCGAGGGGGTCGGTTTGTCATTGAATTTGATCTACCTATCGGTTGTTTGGGGGGAACCCTCTATCAACGACCCAGTGGGCTGTGCTGCCCGACAGATAGTCATCCACCGGTACCTCCAACAATCCTGTCCCGACTGCGCCAGCCTCGCATTGGACGACCAGTGTGGGTAAAGGATTATGGCAATATATATATATATTATGTATAATTACATATATATATATATACATCGTAAGTGTATTTATATAAACCCATATGCAACACATTCAATCGATCAGTTGCTTTATGGTTGTCGTTGTCAGTACTCCCTGTGGTATCGTGGCTATTTTTCACTCAATAATTTAGCTGGAAGTCGTGGATGTGAACAATTAAACGGTCCTCTGGGTAATATTGGTATATTAACCAAATTGGTTTGAATTACTTACGCAACAGGTAATAGCAAAAAAATAATCAACTGAAAAATAAGCTGAGCTTAATCAACTGTCTAGTTCTTTCTAGCGATGTGCTTGGTAGAGTTTTTTGTTCAGCATACCTGATGTGAGAAAATTAGCGTGTGTCGGTGCTTAGCTCCGCAAACCACCTGTTAAAAAGTGTGTTTCATCATCAACATTATCATTTTTTTGCAGGGGTACCCTCTGGTAATTTAACATAGCCATTTAAAATGGCCATTTATAGTGGATTTTCCCATTAAAAATGGTGATTTTCCATAGTTATGTTAGTTTACCAGAGGGTATATCACCAACGAAACCCCTTGGATTTTAGTAGACAACAACACCCTTGTCAAATCATCAACACTGGCAATTTAATCCCTAACTCTAGAGCAAATTCAGGGCCTAACCAAAAAAGACACATGCCACGCATTGTACAATAACCATGGCGCCCCCACAAAACGGTCAGAAGAAACATCTGGGCCACAATCTCCTTGGATGAGCCAGTTGAATCCAGTTGATGTATTCCTATTTATGAACAAAGGGTTGACCCGGCTGCCACCTCCTGCGATAGCTCATTGGCTTCATAGGGTGTTTTGGGACCTCGTCACGGCCATGTTTTGGAGACTGCAGCCAGGCCATCGAATGCGATTGAGAGATCTGGCCCAGTTGGGATCATTATGCCCTTGTCAACACAGAACAGAAACGCAGCATCTGCTAGGGCACCATCGAATTTCCAAGAAACTTCATACTTCCCACGATCACTTGTCATGTGTCATCCAAACTGTGAACAAGATAATCATGATTAATATCATGATTGTATGTGATTGTATGTGATTGTATGTGTATGTCAAAGTTGGATCATGCCTGTCAGACAGGTCGGAGACAGCTTCCATCTTTCAATCATATCTGGGTATCGCAGCGAAAGCCTGCTTCTGGGCATCCCTTGGAGCTAGTAGGATTTCTAAGGTTTGTCGCGCCATCTTTGACAGGCATGTCGGCTGACTCTCAGTATATCTCAGTATACTAAGAAAAGGATAGACTGGTTGTATTTTGCCCAAACCTCTTAGAGTGCTTTTTTGTTGGATGATTATGGATTATTCACCCTTCCAAAAATGAATCGAACATAGGCATCAAACCTATAATATGGCTAGACTCCCGCTAGACCAAAGGTGGCATGTGAATCCCTGTGATCAACAAAGAGAGGACCCAGAAAGAATGGGTCAAACATGTACCATTTCATCTGGACCATTCAGCTTCTATTATGTTTGATGTTTATATCCGTCTTATATACTGGTTATATCAAGTTATATCTATATTCATATAATCTCATATATGTTTTATGAGTAACGATATTGATTATCTGAATGTATACGACCAACTGCACGTTTGATTTACAGGCACTTTTCGCATCCCTCTATCCCTCTGGGCTCTCAGACTATCACGAGATTGTTTGCAACCCATGGCACCGTGGCAACGCGTGGAAAACCCTTTGAGATTCACCTAAGAAATCCACTGAACTCATAGGATATATTAATGGATTAATTAAATTTAAATGTTATTACTGGATATATTAGTGGGCCACGGTCATTAATTATATACATTTATATACATTTTTTTCCTATACCATATATGGAAAATAACATGGTTATATCATAGCGTCCACTGGCTACCTAGAATACTGAGGTGCCCCTGTAGCTGTCTCTTCCTGGATGTCTGTTGCTAAAAAAAACTATCTTTCTGAAAAGTGAAAAATGACCAGCCAGATTCTCAGGCAATGTTACTCCTCTCATTTTGTGTTGCCAGCCATCTTTCAACTGGGATTGAACCTTCTTTTATATGGCAATCCAGCCTCATTTCCAATAATGTCTCTAGCTTGCGACTGCCTTGGCTCAAATCCCTTGCCACCTCCAATCCAAGAAGCTGATGCAGCCGGGCAGGTTTTCTGCTGAAGAATCCCAACATGAAAGTGCCACGTCACAAGGGGACTACACATGACTACACTTCCTATACACAGCAACAACGTCTAAATATAATGGTATTTTGGGAGTGAATCAGCACTCAGCACATCTCCAAGTGTGAATGTGTAATTCTATTACGCGCACAATTCAAGTATATGTATGCATTTGCGTGCAAAGATTACTGTGGGAGTGTTTTCACCTCTGCCTTTTTGGTGAACTATGGTGAACTGATGATCTCAAAAGGCTCAAAAGGGCAATTTCTGGCAGGCAATTTCTCAATCTGGATATTTGATCACAATTCCCAAGGTTGATTTAATCAGATTCAATGCCCTTTCTATATAGTTTCTGCCCAGCATTGACCATCACAAAGGGCCTCGGTTGTTTGACGTCTGAGTTCGAAAAACTGAAACCAACCAAGTTCACAATTTCTGTGGAGATCTCAAATTTGAAGTGATTGGATTTGAATTGCGAAATGGATTCGAAATATGGTTAACTTACCCTCTGGTAATTTAACATAGCTATTGAAAATTGCCATTTATAGTGAGTTTTCCCATTAAAAATTGTGATTTTCCATAGTTTTTTGTATGTTTACCAGAGGGTAAGGGTCCCAACTCTGAACAGTGAAAAGGTCCACTGATTCTCTTGCGATTTCGGGAGGTGGGTCCAGGTGGGTCCCGCGCACCAAGGTGAAGTCATGGAAAGTCACGGCTGCATGAAAGTCCTGGCGCCATGGCGAGCCATGGCCCGCCAAATCAGGTCTTGAAGGGGACGATATGGGTTTGTCTGAAAATAGGGTATATTCCCAAACAAATAAATAGCCATTTAATAGGGATAATGATCATTAACCATTGGGTTTAGGGGTACACTATTTTCAGACACACCCATATGTACCGGGAAATGTATGGTAATGTTTTCTGCAATTTCACGGTAGAAACTTGGGGGGTCCATGGTCCATTCCACATATTTTATTGGTCTAAGAGCCATTCAGAAAATTGTACACCCAAAATTTAAGAGATGTTGGGTGATAGCTACAGTATCTAGTAGTATCTAGGTATATATTAAAATACATATATATATATATATATATATCATATTTATTTATACATATATATATATAGTATATAAGTACCTTACAATAATTGCTGGGCTCCAGTCCATCCGTGCCAATCCCATTTGAACAAACGCCACAGCCGGCCCATCCACAGGGCCCAGCGTTTCATGCAACTCGTAGGATTTGTAGGTCTAAAGATGTTTCAAGGACCTTAAAAATCCTTAAAATATGGGGATGGGTCAAAACCCTGGTACCCCTTTTGTGAACATCAAAATAGCTGGGATTTATGGATGTTCATTCCCCTAAATAGCTGGTATTAATAGGTATTGATCCATACCCATATGGCCAAAGAACAAATTGAGCCATATTCAAATAGGCCTTAAAATAGGGCTGTTACAGTATGGCCTGTTAAGGTACTTATATAATAGGGCCATATGAATCGAAATTGAGGCCTGTTCAAATTTAAAGCACCAAAAAAACAGGAGATGGACATTCGATACCCCTCTCATGGCCGAGGTCTGAGAGTCGATGTAATCGATGTACGATCAAGCCTGTGAGGGTGTTTTTTGCAGAGCTATGAATTGGGGCTACCCTCTGGTAAACATACAAAAAGCTATTGAAAATGGACCATTTATAGTGGATTTACCTATTAAAAGTGGTGATTTTCCATAGCTATGTTAAATTACCAGAGGGTATATCCCCTGAAATTTAGGCCTGAAAAAAAAAGGCCAAAAATATTTGGTAGGTACCTCCAATAAATCGGTTCCTGTTGCATGGCCATTGAGTATAGTTATTTTGTCTATCTATGGAACAACAACTGGGAATATCCTAGAACATCCTAGAACTAGCTGAACTGACAATGGCTTTGAACCACACTGTAAATGGCACTTTTAACCAACCTGTGATACTAAAATCATAGGGAGTCGTCCCATGAAAATTGCCAAATCTTGAACAACTCACCTATAGAGATGTCACTCCCACAAAATAGGCTCAATAGGCCCTGCAAGTTGTGAGTTGCCAAAAAAATCGAAAAACACCATGGAAAGCTGGAAATTATGGGGTACTCTCCGCTATTGAAACATGGGTTCCTGGAAAAACCTCCATTTGCTTGTGGATTTCAAAGTTTGATTGCCATACGCTGGTTTCTACATCCCATCATCATCCATTAATCATGTAATTCTATATATATATACCTTACAGTCATCTCCAAAAAATAGAACAGTGAACTATATCACTATTTCAATAGGGAATTACTGTTCTATCTTTTTGGTGAGAAAACTACGATCATTGTAACCTGTGAGCTTTAGAAGCTTTATTCTGTTGGCAAATGATCACTGTACTTTTCTATCTTCTGCAAACTATGATTAGATTTATAAATTATGATTTACATGAAATTTTGTGGATGGTTGCGAAATCCTGCACTAGTTGATTGTTTGTCCCCTTATATCCTCTGGTAAACTAACATGACTATGGAAATTCACCATTTTTACTAGGTAAATCAACCATAAATGGCCATTTTCCATAGTCATGTTAGTTTACCTGAGGGTAATCCCCATTATTTCCAGTGTTTCATAGGAATCCCAGTTTCGGTACGCCTGCCTGGTGCTTGAAGTTGTCACTGGAGGAGGACCTAAACCGACCATCTTCCATGGTTTCCAGAAATCGGGATGCACCAAGATCTGGTTGCTGCAATAAACCTCTTGAAAAATATGAGTCAATGGGAAGGATTATTCCCAAATATATAATATATAATAAACAATATATATATATATGATATATATTATGGAACATAAAAATTCATGTTTGAAACCACCAGAAAATGGATGATTCAGAATGAAATTCGATTGAAATTTGAAATGGATGATTTTTTTGGGTACCACCATTTTTGGAAACCTCCATATGGTAATCAAAAAAAGATAGAACAGCAATGCATGGCTATTTGAAAACATTGGTGACTTTTCGACCTATCTTTTTGGGGCTTGTAATGGTTTGTATCTAATCGGAACTATTTAAGTTGGCTTTTCGCTATTCCGTGAGGAACTTATCCTCCAGTAAACTCAGATAGCTATGGAGGAAAAAAACACATAAACAAACTATGTTTTTTCACTGGGAACTGATCTGCACATGGTTCGCTTCCAGATGCATTTGCTTCTCCTGAAAGGAAGTAGACATGTTTTTTACAGGATCAGAGCAACAACACATATGGATTGAATGTTTCTGTTGACTATTTGTTCGGACCAACAAACTTCAGGCCATCAAATGTCTGTTCTTCCCGAGTGTTTGGCTAGGAGGTCGGTATGTGATGCGAATATTGATGAAATTGGACATGATGTTGCTAAAAGTATCATGTTTCTTACAGTGAGTCTCATTTTTGCTACTGACACTCATTTCACTTCATTCCAATATACCCTCTGGTAAACTAACATGACTATGGAAATTCACCATTTTTACTAGGTAAATCAACCATTTCTATGGCCATTTTCCATAGTTATCTTAGTTTAACAGAGGGTATATCCTAGACATTCCAGAAACCATCCATCCATGGCTCCCAGGTGTCCCTACCAATCCGCGTCCAGTTCTTTCTTCTCGGCATCAGAGACATCTGAATTCAGATCCGCCTTGAACAGAGCGTTTTTAGTAACTGCTGGAAGAGGAGAACACCACTGGTTTTACCATTTGGTTATGACTAACATGGTTATGACTAACAGTTAGCCATGGAAAATCACCATTTGTGATAGGTAAACCATCTATTTCTATGGGCCATGGCTTCCATGGCTATGTATCAAATAACCAGAGGGTAGATGCCAAGAATTTGTTCAATGCAACTGCTAGGCTGTCGGAATTTGGGTATGCGGGACTGCTGCTGTTTCATTCTCGCGTTTACAACGTACTTCAGGTTAAGATCATAGAAATCCAAGCGTGACCCAACAGTATTTGACAGAGCGTCGGGGCATCCAACGGTTCTGTATCGTGGATTTTGTATGTCATCTCCCAAATCGACCATTTTCATCGGGAAATCATCAGGTTTATCACCTGGGGATTTCCATAAATGGGGGTATCCAAAAATGGTTGGTTTATAATGTACATCCCATTTATATGGATGATTTGGAGGTACCCCTATTTCAGGAAACCACCATCTATAAATGGGCCGTTGCCCCTGATAGCAAACTGTTGACCAGAGGGTACCATATACCATTTGCCCAACAGTTTGTCTCATGCCGCCGCCTGTTCCAAGAGGGCAATCTCCTCTTTGCTGTAGGCCTAAAACTTTCCCGCCGTGGGTTGAGGGCACATGTTGGGATCATAGTGCTGGTCATGTCTACTACAGTACATACATTGAACAAATAACTATGTTGAATGTAAATAGTTTCACATAGAATCACTGATGTTACACAATGTGTATATCTACAATAGAATAGTCATCACATACAATAATAAATAAACTGTCAGGAAAATGAACAATAATTATAACATAAGGTATATATATATAATTAATATGACACAACGGATACAATGGATACTCTATCGTGATTTGTCATATGAACACACATCTAATATATATATATATTGCATATAGGCACCATATCAACCACACGAAATTGGAGATAATGGAATATCATTAACATGTTGAGACATCACTAAAAAAACATGGTTCAGTGGCATTCTGTACCTTACGCTTGTATTGTTGCCACCTCTGCTGAGCACCGGGCCATGCCCTTGTACTGGCCCTTGTGATCCACAGGGATGTAATGAAACCTGCCGTCGAATTCGTGGGGCTGAGGATGATCACTTGGGTTCATCACGGATTGGGAAAATCCTTTCAAGAATCTGATGATCAGAAGGCTGGGAAAATGGATTGTTTCTGTTTTGGGGTCCAAAAATTTATCATGTTTATGCGAAAGCCTCCCAGATTGGGACCGGAAAAGGATGGCACATCTGGCTATCATCCCAAGTAATATCCAGAAAATATAATAATATAATAATATCCATTATAGGATATTACATGATTCCTTCCATTCAATCTGTGGATATTATCATCCCATTATTATTATATAACTCAACAAACGAGGCATATTTGAACCCCCCAGACATCTACACACTGCAAATCCTCTCCCTTCGGCGCTGGGGCCCCCTGGGGCCCCAGCTGATCAGTGCTGTTGATTTTTTCTTCTCCAAATCGATCCCAAACGCCGATCTTCAAGTACTTGCACCTGGCTGCGTTGCTAGTATTCGCTTCGGTATATACATGTATCATATAATCATCCTGAAGTAGGTATAATATGGATGTTTCAAAGATATTCACAGATTCATAGATAGTCCCATCTTAGTGATGTGTTTTTGTCATTTCCATGTTCTATCTCCAGGCTGACTATACACGATACGTGCCGGCGTGCCCGCAGAGCTAGCTCAGCAGAGTCCACGTGATGCAACAAGTCCAAGCAACGAAATAGCCGAAATACCAGCGATATGAATATATTATCTAATCATTAGATCTAATCTAGTATAATATGTTGTGTTATGTTATGTTATGTTATTTTTTATGTATATATAATATCATCATATATCAATATATCCATATCATATCAGACTTGCCATCTGGCAACCAGCTGTCAAGTGCGGCCAGGCAAACGGCAAGTCGTACATCAGGATGTCAAAATTGATTTGGATCAACTCATCCTGAGCCAAAAAATGGTTTCCATCAATGGGCGATCCCTAAAATAGATGGTTTATACATGTTTATACGGGAAAATCCTACGAGAATGGATGATTTGGGGCTAGCCCTTTTTTCGGAAACCTCCAAAAACCAGTGGCAGCCATTGAACCTGAAGCTGTCGTTGACCTCTTTTGGCCGTGATGGAGGATGAAAGTTCTCTTCAGACACAGTCGTTGTACAAGATAATACGTATACCATATATATATATGTATACAATATGGCAGGTTCAAATTTGTTCAACTTCAGCAAAACTGGATGATCTTAGATGGATTATAGATCACCAAAACGATCGACAACAAGATCAAGGATGTGACATGGAGGATCTGTCCCCCTTTATTTCCAGGCGTCAAAATGTTGCATCTCGAGATCACCATTTTTTTTCTGGAAAGTGATCTGACCTCACTATGTTTTTCTTATCAGATCTATAAACATCCCTGTGGGCAAAATTCCGCTCATTTACCCAGACTCATGACCGTAATAAACCCGATACGTGTACCTACGGCATGATGGGGGTACTGTCAAGGTGCAATTCACACACACAATTCACCGGCGAATTTCGCTGAAATTCGCCGAAGATTTTGAAAACGTCGATGCAGTCAAGAGTCATTATTCTGATCCATGATGATGTTGGTCTGGTAGTTCTTCCTGCAGGGATGTATCATGATGTATCACGCTTCCGCACGCTTCCGGCGTTTAAAAAAAACATCGAAACTGCCAACGAATCTCAGTTTCCTGCGCCGCACTTTCATTCTGCAATTGAGTAGCCCTTCTCAAAAACACATCACAGGTCTGATATCAGAAACATCACATCAATGTTTTGTTGTCTTGATTGATGTTCCTTTTTTTACAGTACAAATGCATGTTTGTGCTTTTGTTAATGCTTTTTTCCGCAGTACATCTTGATGATTTCATATGGTTTCAATGCTTTCAATGCCATGCTAATGCCTATGTCATTCCGTTGAACCCTGGTTGCTTCAAAGAGTTTATATATAGGGATTGTTCGTGGATTATGATGATTATGATCATCTTGCCATCTGGCAGTGTGTCAAAACCTTGTACCCCTGGTTGGTGAACATCAAAATAGCTGGGATTTATGGATGTTAATCCTCCTAAAAATATCTAAAAATGGTATTAATAGGTATTGATCCATACCCATATGAATCAAAGGTAGTATTTCATCCCCTATCAACCCTGCCGGTAGATCGCAGCCACGGCTAGCTGCTCACAAGCTTCACCTCTCCTGAGGAAGGCTCCCAGCTCTGCTATGAGCAAAAGCAGAAGTAGGGCATAGGCCACCTCAGGAGGGTTCAACAGGGTGATGGAGAGATGAAAAACCATCAAGATATGGTGATTTCATGGGATTTTACTAGGATGTTACTCGGATTTTACTGGGATGTCATGGGAATTTCCTGGGATTTTACTATTTTACTGGGGTTTTCCTGGGATTTAACTATGATTTTACCGGGACTTTAATGGGTTTTAATGGGAATTACCATCTGGGAATTTAACATTGCATGGAAAATCAACATGTTTTATAAGTCATCAATTAAATGGGCAATGTTCAATAGCGACGTTAAATTGCCAGACAGTATCATAGGATATGACACTGATATACACCAATATCAATATGCACGGATGTGTTCAAGATTCGGTATACCCCAATAAATTGAATGGTAATTTTGGGAAAAACAACTGGTAATTGGAATTTGGGACCTCTGTATTTTCAACCAGACCCATTTGATGAAGGAAAATTCAGGTACCCAAATCAGAGGTACTTAGCATATTTGAAGGCAATGTAAGATATGTAAGGCCTAAATTTCAATCTATGGTTTACATGACATGGTAACTCCATTCTATCTACATGAATGGACCATTGATAGTAGAACACCGATTGATGCATGCCTTCCACACGGACCCCATACAAATATATCGGGTTTCAAACATGGGAGTAGGGATCAAGAAAGGGGCTCTCAGCATATAGTGAGTCCGTACAAGATGCTGCTGATCTATACCGTATACTATATAGGGGACTAGAATTACGCATCAAATTCCAAACCTTGAGGACAAGCAAACAAGACTACATCAAACAGAGAAGACCTTTTCTCACCTTCCCGCAACCCATGGATCTACAGGTTGGCAGTTTGGTTGTATCAGTCACACCCTGTTGTTGTCTTCCGGACCCTGATGATTTTGTCTTTTTGAAGCTTGGGATTCTTCGATATTTTGCCCATGCTTTGGAGAGGTGGTTCGTACGTTTGCCAGGAAAATAATTTGTTTAGCACATCTTACAAATCCCGATCATCTATCAAACAAATTTTCACATCAATATATGTATATGTATAATATTACATATATATATATATCATTCGAATAATTATCATTGGTAACCAATATATGTGTGTATATAATATCCCTAAAAATTTCTGATCATGTAAGTTCGATATATATATATATATACACACACCAATGGTCCATAATTAGCACAGTTTCATGGGATCAATGAGAATCCAACCATAATGGATATACACTGTGTATATCCGCCGACCCCGGCTTTTGCCAAGGCAGGGGCGGCGCCTGGGACCACCGGAGGTGTGGAACTTGGCTCTCTGGTCGCAAGCAAAGGCACGCGCCTTTCCAAGGCAACAACTCTGTCAGCTACATGCCCCAGCCATCTACATGCCCCGGCCATCTACATGCCCCTGCCATCCGTTTTTCAAGCCTCCAAGGCAACAACTCTTACAGCTACATGCCCCTGCCATCTGTTTTTCAGGGGGTTCAAGACTGCCGTCTGCCCGGCCTCAATCGCTCCAAACGCTTCCG
>Ga0126342_10012054_pt1:0-2500 | contig 15435 bp, 16 predicted proteins | sample Cyp1metagenome_FD_92528 | JGI IMG/M metagenome (GOLD analysis project Ga0126342, IMG submission 92528) | Coral microbial communities from Lord Howe Island, Old Settlement Bay, Australia - Cyphastrea 1 metagenome | ecosystem: Host-associated > Invertebrates > Cnidaria > Coral ...
AAAGTCATCTTCCAGGTCCAAGGGCATGTTTCTCGCGCAAAACACGGCTTTATCCCCCATTGTCGGTATATAAAGTGGCGACCGGAAACCCACTTTATAAGCGCAAAGGATGTCCACTTTATAATGAGCTATACATGGGGGATCTATAAATGTGGTATTTTCAATAGCTATGTTAGTTTACCAGAGGGTAATTCTCCAACAGCTTCCCACAATCCCAGAAGGCCCAGCACCGGTTCTCTGAGCTCCGCACGTCCGCTGACAGGCACGGCCCCTGGGCACTGAAACTTGGGAAAGTGCCAAATAACCATAGGCGATTTGGAAAAATGTGGAGGTTAAGGCAACTGAGATTAGGTCATATATTGGAATCTACGTGAGCTATTATTAAAAAAACAAAGATATTCAAAGCATCTTCAACATAAAAATCATTAAACCATATTATGGCATGAATAAACTTTAAGCCATAGATGCCATAGATGCCATAGATGCCATAATTAAACCCTTTTTGAACATCTTTGAACATCTATGGCATCTATGGCGGTGTTTCGCATTCAGAGCTTCCCAGGGTCCGGCACCGAGGCGGTCTGTCGCGGGGAGTGGCGAAGCTGAGACCTGTCCAGTTTGTGCTTTCGAAGGGAGATATCACCAGACCAAATCATGGGGGGAATATGGGGAGATGAAATATCTGAAATATAGATGAAATAATGATGAAATTTAGGATCTGTGATGATCTGTGATGATCTGTGATAACTCCGAGATGAAATGAGTCTGAGAGGATTCCTTTGTGTTCCAGAAGTCAAGAAATCTCAAGAATCCAAAATTGTTTCAGTCCACGAAGACAAGTCCATACAAGTCCTGTGGTGATTATGATCTGGAAGATGAAGATCCAGATCTGATCAGGAAAGCCCCAGCCGGTTGTGGTGTTGGGATGGCTATCTCTCTCAGATTCAGCAAATAGAGAAAATGGTGGGCTTTGACGGGAACATATCTGAAGGATGTCCAGGCAATGCAATTGCTCCCATTCTGAGCTGGATGATCCCAACATTTAAATAAAAAAACACAATCTGAAACTCAGATTATCAGAACTATCAGTAACTATCATCAAATTCCAACTTAAGTGTGGAATCTGATGGAACTTTTTCTTCGGCCCAGCCCCATCTTGTTTTACCTATGGCGTCGAGTGCTGAGGTGCCGGGCGACACAGCACCTCGGATGCAAGCGGAACTGTTGATGGGTCAATACCTAACTGCGGACCATGGCTTGATTTGGGGATGAACATCCATAGCTACCAGAGATTTTGGCGGGAACAGCAGCATCCACACTGCTACACCAATCTACACCAGCTGTTTTGATGTGAACAGCTGGGTACCAGGGTTTTGACCCATTGCTAGACGATCTTGAAACTGGGAGACGATGACACTTGCGCCCCTCCTAAAGCTGACAAAAGTATCCGTAGAGCTCTTGTAATGTTAGACGGTTTGCAATGTTATCAATACCATCCGGTTGGTAGTTCATGATCTCACTGAAAATACTCAAAGTCTTCCCTTACACATAAACGCACCTTCTTGAAGGTGCTATCATCACAGAAACAGACTTTGGTCGGAGTCATGTTTCAGACAGCGATAAAACACGGGCAATCACACCTTAAAAAAGGAAAATCTGGTGAGGCCCCTATTTTGTTACAGGAGTCGATACCCAAGAAGATCCAAGGACCATCATTATCTTCATGGTTTAGTTCGGCCTTGACTGAGCACCCGGACCTCCCTTCAAGTTCCGCTCACCAACCTGATTACAGTGGATGCATACATATGGTTTGACTGACAAATGGGAGGTATCCAGGAAATCTGGTAGTTTGTCATGATTTCCCACCCTGACAGGTAATTATAGTATATCAATGTATATCATACTTTTCACATCTATTAACATCTTAACTTTTTGTAGGACAAACCCGTACGCATATGTTTTTTCTGATAAGATACTTAGATCACTTCAGGATTGGATATGTTTCTGCCATCGAGCTTGAGTACTCGGAACAAATCAGGCAGGTGACTCCTCTGCTTTTGCTGGATTGTCCTCCATGACTGAAACCAGAGATTTAGCTTCCTCCTCTGATGATGGTGATGCTACGAGTACTGGTCCACTGGTCCACTGGTCGATCCCACCACATTCATCTGGGGTCATCAATCACCATCCCGTCTCGGCCAAGGCGCGAAGGGTTGAGAGTTGGCTCGGGGCTTGCTCCTTGCGCTGCTCAGACCCTCTATCCCTGGAGCTTGGAAGTGTTCCCATGGCTAAAACGATACTCCAGTGTTGGGAGGCTAGCATAGGTTGTTCATGGCTATTCATAGAACACATATATATATACCCCAACCTTCCAATGTTGATGTTTAACTTAGACATTACCACTTTCACGCAGAAAACTTCAACTTTAAGGAATGTCGATGTTTAACGTAGTAAAACAAGCTCTTTGGAGGGATACTAAAGTACCATATATTCATGGTCC
>Ga0126342_10012054_pt1:5000-15435 | contig 15435 bp, 16 predicted proteins | sample Cyp1metagenome_FD_92528 | JGI IMG/M metagenome (GOLD analysis project Ga0126342, IMG submission 92528) | Coral microbial communities from Lord Howe Island, Old Settlement Bay, Australia - Cyphastrea 1 metagenome | ecosystem: Host-associated > Invertebrates > Cnidaria > Coral ...
CTCATCCAACAAGAAATCTTCAGTAGTTCGTAGTGGTAAATCTGCATCGTAATCTACATAGCATGTAGGCCCTGATTTCCCGGTTGCTTTGCATCGAAAACAAATTTCATTTTTGATCCACCAGGACTTGTGACGAAAGATATACTTAAACCAGGCTTGGTCCCCACGAAGCTCACTAAGCAGAAACCGTCGACCTCCCACTCCAATCTCGCAGGCGAAGTTCAAACTGTTTTTGACAGCCTCTAAAAGGGGAAATATGGTTGATTGGACATCTAGCACCCGTGAGGATTCAACAGCGAACATGAGGAACCTTGAGGTTCTTGTAGCCTTCGGCCGAAACAAAACCACTGACAGGAAAACTCCCCAAATTTTGTCAAAGGGAGCGTTCTGAATGCTCATAGACGCTTCGTCTCCATGAATGCCCACAGGCCAAACTTGCTCTCCCACAACCTGCCTATACTCCTTGGATTTCAAGGCTGACTCTTCCCCTGATTTCTCCAAGTTTTCCCAATATTTTTGGACTAGGCCGTCCTCAAGGGCAAGCTCACACTTCAGAAGCAGGTGTTCTAAAGTTTTGTGAGGCAAAAGGACTGGTAATTCCATTTCAATGGGTTCATCAAAGTTGTTCTTGCAAGTGACAGGGATGAAGGACGGTTCCTTAGATGCAAAGACCCGGAGAATTTCATAAAGGACTCCCGTACCATATACAGGTCAAAAATCACCAAAGGAGCAAAACACAAAAGCCCTGCTGTATCATCTAGGTAGACTCCACTGGGAGCGGAGTGTTGCGGTAGAAGTCGCGGGCATGGTTACGTGCATTCTTGGAATATGATTCGAGTTTTCTGGTCCATGTGGTAGTGTGTCCACGAGCTTCCTCGGGCCCAAGACTACGCATAGGATAGACAAATTTGAAACATGGTTTAAAAACACAGTTTTCTCCAAACACCGGGGCCCAACCAAAGTAAGAACTTGGATGTCACCCTGCACCCTCGAGCATCTGCATGCGATGCTCTAGCAGAACCAATGGCAGCCGTAGCACTTGTTGCCTCAGCTATATTCCCACCAAAATCATCCAAAATCCAATGGAAAGTAAAATATGTTTCAACGAGGTAAAACTTGCCATCTGTAAATTTTGCTGCCGGCAAGTCACCCCATTAGCTAGCTTCTCGGATAAATCCCGCTCCAGAGGTCCAACATCAGTACCTGCGAAGGGCCAGGGCAACCTTTCTGTATCTGAACGTACTGTGGCAAATGAACTCTCATATTGAGGAACTTGGTTGAAAGTCTTTTGATTTTTTTCTCCGAGATTTGGCGCAGTATGTCAATCAAAATCTTATGCATCGGGTTGCTCCAAAAGCTGGGCTGGAACTTGGGTGTCGCGAGTTGAAACAGGATAAGATTTTGAAATTGAATTACCAATCTCCAAGTCACGTCAGTCACTAGAAATAGACAATAGGGTACCCGAACCTCAAACACCCAAGGCAGAAGTCGATCTATGTACCAAGTGTTCTACGTATGCGCTATGTTCCCCGCAGCGTCTTGATTTCAGTAAACGCTGTCACCCCCCACAGGCAACTTTCACTTATGTACTTTCAACCGCAAGGCCCGAAAAGCCAGTGGCCAAGGAACAGCTTGGACCATCCACAGCAAGCATGTCTAGAACATCCGTGAAACTGTCTTACAATCCCAGGAAAATCTAGGAAAAGTAAGCAGTACGTTGTTCTATTTTTGAGCGTTTCCTCTCCCTGGCAAAGGCAAACCCTTGGCAAGACGGCAAAGACTCTAAGAGATTTAAGGCTAGAGGTTTCACTCTGCCCTAGCCTTTTTAGGCTTCTTGAGTTTCAGTGGGTTGCAGGCAGTCTCGAGCTCTGCGCGTGCTGCATTCACGGCGTCGATCTTTTCCTGGGTAACCTGGCCGCAAAGAAAAGGTTTGCGGGTGAAATATTCCTTGGATAACCGCTTTAGAATCAATCATTTGATTGGACAAATTAGTAGCTGGGATTCAGATGGGAGTTGGCATTCGTTCCAATCCACCACCAAATGGATGGGGCAAAAGAACCATAACAAGAAATATCACGGCCATCCCTGCCTGGGAAGTGTCAAAGGCACCCTGCAAGGCGGACCTCGCTTCCTGTCGCAACTGGAATATTCAAAACTTTTGGTTGAGGGGGATAAAATTGCTGCATTTAAAACTTGGCTGGAATATTTGTTTATGCAGGCATGCAAAGTATATACAATTAGCCTCCAGCGCTGCTTTTTTGATCTCAACATCGGTCTTGATAGAGTCGGCATACTTCTCGCTCCTGGGCTCATGATCAGGACTTAGTTTCACTGGTGGATTGAAAAGTTAGATAGCAGGGTTAGGGCTTGAATTTCAACGGATCAACTTTTTGGTTGAGATTCACAAGGCTCCTGTAGCTTATTTTCCCGAGACATTCCATGGTATTAGCTGAGTTCTAGGCAGGTTCTCAGCATTGGGCAGCAGCTCCAGTGCAGCTTTGATCTTGTTGCTCGCGTCGGTAATGGCCTCCAGGAAATGTATCATGTGACTAGTGACTATAGAATAGATCAGAACATGATTTCCTTTCAAAGGGGCCCTTAACCGAACATTTGTTTCAGACAGGTGTAGCAGATAAAAAGCGGCTATGCCAACCTTCTTTCCATCTTTCATCAATTTCTTTTCATTGTCCTTCTCTGGGTCCTCCTCCTTTACTTTCTTTTCCTTGTCCTTCTTGGTCTTTTTTTTCTTTTGCGCCGGCTTCGGCTTCGCTTCCTTCTTTTCTTTTGCCTCTGACTTTCCTGCCTGTCTGGGGCAAATCAACTTCACAAGTACTACCTACCAAAAAAATGTGGAAGCGAGATCAATTGTTTGTTTTGGATGATCCTTTTCATGTAGGTGGTTTTCTTACGAAGGGCCTGTTGTACGCTAGAAAGTTCTGGTCTATCATCCCAAGCGAACCCTAAAATCAAATCAGTCTTGTCGATCCTTATGCTTTTCCGATTTCCTTTTCTTGTGCTTCTTGTCACCGCTGCTGCTGGATGAACTCGAGCTTTCATCCATACAAGTGAAGAGTCTGTCAAACTCCTCTTCGTGCGAATCCTCCTCAGCATCCTCTACCAGTGTCAAAAACTGCATGTGCTCCTGGGAATTGTGAAGACAGATATTGCATATTAAAGGGACACCTTGGGCAGGAGATATCAAATTCGAAGAGTAAATCATGAAAAGAATTGCTTTGCGAACTATATGGATTTTGGTTCACTATGTTCTGTCCTCTGCCTCGGGCAGTTCTGGGTGGTTTCTTGTCTCTTTGGCACGAAGCTCTGCGTTTTCTAACTTGCGGGTTCGCATCAGGGTTGCAACAGGTACTCCAAACATTTGATCCATCTCCGTGGCAAAAAGCCACTTGCGGGTGCCCTTTTTTCTATGGCTATGCCTTTCCCTGATGTTTTGCAAGAACCTGGAGCTCGACCAGTTTCCGCTGCAGGCATTCCAGGCGTCGTACAAGATCGAGTTCAAGCTTTCATCTGGCAAGGCCGAGTGGGAAGGAAAGAGTGGAGTCCGACCGAATGTTTAATTTCATTTTGTTTAAATAGAATCTAGGTTGGTGAAAACATTTAAAACATTTCCTGAGAGATAGGCTTCCTTTGGTCTTGTCAGCAAGCTTCTTCAATTCTGGTGGCGCCCTCGGGCCTAGATCTTTGATGGCAGAAAAATATGATTATACTGAACATAAGATACAATCTAACTGCTATGACACAAGAGATGCATTGATACTGAGTATGAGGCTTCGAATGCTCCTGAAATACCTCATGTACCTGGCATGGGCTGCTTTCTTGCGTGTCTCCACATTGGCCAATTGGTCCTCTGTCATCTCCACCTCCTGCTGAGATTCAGCGGGGATCTCTGGAGTCCCCCCCACACCTGCAGGCTGAGCTCCAGGTTGGTTTGGGTTCTGTGGCCCGTTTCCCCCACCTGCGGCTTGTTGCAAAGGTTCCTGATTACCCCCAACTGGAGGCACTTGATTCTGTTCAGTTGGCACCTCTGGCGGAGGTCCCTCTTCCCCCCCACCTCCCGGAGTCTCAACAGTAGGGCCCTCTCTCTGATCCCCCCCACCTGCGTCTGCTGGAGTCTCTACAGTAGGGTGTTCCGTTCCTTCTCCCGCCTGACACATGCGTTGTTGAAATGTCAGTTGTTCAGCTGTTGTGCACCGTTGGAGCTGCTCTGTGGCATCCCGAACTTCCTCGCTGAGGCTACTGTTGGAATGGCTCAGAAGGGTGCTCTGTGTGTCGGGGGATCTCAACTCAGGACATTTCCCTTGAGGAGTGGTTGGTGGTGGATTGGCATCCCAATCATAGTAACGGTAGTGGTGGTAAGGATTGTTCTCATCCCAGAAAGCACTCTGATACTGTGAAGGTCGCCACCCATAGGGTGGCCACTGCCAATTGGGCCACAACTCTGGATGCTCTTCTCTCCATTGGGAATACCCTCCTGTGTAATGGTCTGCCCATTCATGCTGTTCCGGGAACGGGTCATGCGTTGTGGTGTAAGGCAAAGTTTGCTCAGATTGAGCCGGGGTGCTGGGTGCCGGACTGGCTGGCTTTCTTTTCACAATCCTCCGGATTACCTTTCTCTTCGAGCCTGTAGGGAGCACTGGGCAGCGCAATTGGATTGTTTTGTTTTAAAGCGGTACAAACTGAAAGAACTGTATGTTCAAAACACGCAAAAGATCAATTTTTGATTGTCATGAAGTCCTGGCACTGATGACTTTTGTGACGACGTGTCAGCTGATTCATCAGGAACACGGTCGGTCTTGTCAGAAACGTCGGTCTGTGCGGTGGATCTCTCCTCCCTGGCAAAGAAATGTCAATGGGATTTGTACTGAAGGTGCTTGAACTGATAATAATGTCAAAACACAAAAGCCGGATTGAAAGAATCTTTGGTAGCATGGTGGATTTCAAATCTGGCCAGGAATGCTCCTCACGAAGATGAGTAGGGTCTTCAGAGATAGCTTTTTCTGCACGAGACTTCCTGGCCTTTGCCCTATCCAAAAAAGAACTAAGGTCCGAGTCAGCCATACTTCCTAAGGCCAACTTTGAAACCTCAAATGTTCTGAGGCAAAAGCACTAAAGATGATTGCAAATGCAAATTTCCCAAACTTGGATGTCAAATTCACACGCGGTTTAATGCTAAGAGTGCCAAAGCGAGCGCCAACTCTTGTCTTGGCAGGTTTTCGGACAGTCAAACCCAGAACACATGCTAACTTTTGGCTTTTCAAATCTAAATCAGATCCGAAAAATGTGGGGGGGCATTTCACGGTCATTTCACGGGTAAACATGGTCTTTAACGGGTAAACTTGGCCCTTCACGCTCATTTCACGCTCATTTCACGCACAACATTTTTGTCACAAATTGTTGATGTGATGTTTTTTAAACCGTTTTCACATCCAAATCAGATCCAAAAGATGGGGGGTGCTATTTCACGCTCATTTCACGGGTAAACATGGTCTTTAACGGGTAAACTTGGCCCTTCACGCTCATTTCACGCTCATTTCACGCATGTTTTTTTTTGAGAAGATGTAAGGGTTGATTTCGAAAAGCCAATGTTGGTAAACCAACACTTGAGGCAAGGATTCGAGAGCCCATCCCACAAGCAGTTATCCCACAAGGTATTTTGAAGATTGTTTTTCAATATTTTTAATGCTTTTCAATGCCAAATTCACCACATATCAGGACATACCGTGTGGGAACTCTCAAAAACGATGTTCAGGCAGTCTTTTTAGACTTCCATTTGGAAACAAATGCCCGGATTGCTGGCAGGTCAGCCTTCTTCCAAGCTGTACTCCGTTTTGCCTAAAGGACAGGGCAGGTGGGAGTGTGTCGGAACACTATGGAACACATTTTTTGGTCAACGATTCCAAGATGATTTGCAGTATCCGTGGACCTAGCCAAAGCTACTTTAATTTTTTGGTCCTGCATCTTCGCCACTGCAGCTTTGACAGCTACTTGCAAAGTAAAGCGATGTTTTTCCTGGGAATTGGAGGCTTGGAAATGGACTAAGCATTCGAACATCATCGCATGCGCTTTCAAAGTTCTGAAAATTGAAATCAAGTATCCCATAGTAGCTCGTGTAAAGCAGAAATCCGTCGGCCATACCCAGCTGGGTAAACTTGAGTTTTTTTCAACCCTGGCCCTCCTGACCTTGGAAAAACAATAGGACAGCAGTGGGTTTTGGAAATGCCGATCTAAGTCTTATGCGCATATCAAAAACATTCTGAGGTTATGACACACTAAGGGATCCATCAGCCTTTCGCTTCTTAATTGTCACTTTCAACGCCTTTGCATTTGCTGCTAACTTCAGCCGGTGGAGCTTCGATAGCTTGCAATATAGCTGAGGGATCCATAACCTACAGTGGTGGTGAGACCCGCACAACTCCAGGAGGAATGATGGTCTGGGCTGTATCTTGGCTGCTGACGCTGTTCCCCAAATACGGGATGGTTTTGGTGTAGGGCTTCCCCAGCTTGCCATCCAACTGGGCGGAATCTGGACTAAGAAATTATAATGGTAAGAAGAATGTCAACGGCCCACTATACCACACTCTGAGTATATGACAAAAATTGCTCCTTCCATAGGCCCAAGTGCTGTGTGATCCCCTTGGCAATCAATCGGAACGGCGGTAAAAATTTCATTGTGGAAGAGCCTGGCTGCTCCAGGCATGTATATACACCTCTCACCGTGGCAATGGCGATCAAAAGTAGTGCTCGTGTTGCTATCCTTAGCTCGCCCATTTGAAATTTGTGTGGTTTGACTAGAACACATATTTGGATAAACCCGGTCAGCTGAAACATATTTAACACCACTGATGTTCAGATTGAAAATATTAGCTAAGGGTCAGCGAAGCTAACTCCACGTATGATTTTGTTTCATCTCCGTATGGAGATTCTTCTGAACGCAAGGACGTGGCCCGATTCACCCAAACGTAGCTCCCACACGGTGGGCCCAGGGTGAGGACTCCACCCACTGCAACCCTCAAGGTTCCCTGCACTGCCTGGCTGAAACCAAGCCTGAGCCGCAAAGGACCCGCAAATGACTGGGGGGATGTTGTGAGTACATGGTTCAGCTGCTTTAAGGCCGCTGCGAAGTGGTTATATCATTGTTGGCCGGGCGGGAGGCGATGTCAAAGTATTCCCTCAAGTCAAGTCTAGGGGTTGAAAACATTATATAAGCAAATAAACTTAACTGCAGGGGTACATCAAGTTCTGAACCAGCTAGGGCCCTGGCGTACAATGGCCAGAGTTTCCTTACAAAGAAATCCCAAACCAGTGTTCTGGAATTTGCGATGCTGGCCCATACTTGAAAAACCGACCACCAAATTGAGGCTAAGACGAAAGGACTTCTCTATCGCTCTTTCTCCGGAAAAGACATCAAAGTTGCGCAGGTCCTGGGCTGGTTTTTTTTACTTTCTCTTTCTATCAAATATGAATCAACAGGCCCCATCATATATGGTTTTCAAATATATGGTTTTCATTCTCAACCGTACTGGATAGGCCCCTGGCTCTGGAGTGGACTTTGTAAGATGACTCGGCCACAAAGTCACAAAAGTCCAACCTCAATTGGACACTGAGGATGTCTATCTTCAAATCAAAATAAAAGGTCATCAGGATATATCAGGATGTATCTCAACCAAGGCAGGTACATTTCTTGTGGCACACCCAACATTAAGGCCATGGTGGCCGCTGTAACGGTGAGGGCCAGTGGTGACTTCTGCCATGCCGCAGGAGCCATGAGCAAACGTCAAACAAATGAGTCCTGAAGGCAACCCGGGTGAGCTCTCAAGTGAGCCGGGATGGCGGGCATGCATCAGATGTTCAATTCTAGTCTTTTGCAAAGTCAGCATGTGTATTGTAGTAGGTCATGCTTTTGTCAACCAATCTTGAGCATAGCAAATGTGGCATGCTGTTGTTCCTTGTTCAATCAAGGTCTTCCCCCAGTAGGCTTTCGCCCAAAAGTAAATCTTCGGATTGATTGGGCTATCAAAATCTGGTCAATGGATTGACAATTCAAAATCATGATTTGACATGTTTTTTGAAATTGAAAATGATACTCACAGGACAGCCCCATTGATGCTAAGCTCGTGGGTCAAAAAAGATCGATGTTTCTTCGATCTACTGGCCCCTAAACCTTCACTTCCGCTTCACATTTCTGCCAGCCAGCCAGACATTTGGCAATAAGCCACCTTGGTCGGTTCACAAGAAATTAAACAGATTAAGGTTTACTCAGATATGGTGGCAATTTAGAAACTGGGATCCATGCGCTTCATGTATGCCACCATGAATTCCCCAGGTGACAGTGATGCAGTCATTCACATTTGCCTGGCCAGCCAAAAAACTGACACCTGCCGCCAGGAAGTACCACCTAGATTCGCCTGGAATTCCTTGGCGCGCACTTCATTGACGTAGGCAACATTCTCGGCCGGTGGGTGGACCACGCAGAAACTTCCCGTCAGCCTCAGCGTAAATCTGTAGCACATGGCCTGGGGGCAAAAGGAGAACACTAGGCAAAGTTTGTTTTTGGGGGACTGGCAAGGTTTGGATGCGGCACCTGCCATCATCAGGTGTGGGGTACATCGTCCAGGACCTAGGTAGGCAGCTCATTGAGCCATTGCTGACAAAACTGACACAGTAAAAGTAAATTACAATAACATTGAATTCAGTTTGAGAGAGTGGCCGGTTTCCAGCCAATAGTTTGGTATCAAGGTCATCCAGCACGTAGAGGTTGTCAGGAGTTGCAGCCAATTCTTTCACATGTTCAATGTTTTTGGCCCGAAAGTCCTAAAAAACGGATACTAGCTTTAAAAGAATCGAAAAGGTGCAATGGGACAAACTCATGCGACTTCAACTGCAGTGGTCCTCCATCCTCTTGGCAGTTCCACGGGCTTCCTGAATTGACGGAGCAGAATATGGGCATTTCTCAAAATGGAGATGGTCGAGAATATTCAAAACAAAGTTAAACCCTATTAGGTATTTTTAGTCTCTCCACCATTTTGAGAAATACCCATATAGGTATCATATGTTTGATCAAGGATGATGAGACTTGTATGGTAAATAGCTATTTAGTATTGGCTACTTGGGCACTGAAGTACTGTTTCCCTAATTTTTGGGGCCATTGTTTTCTGTAAAAACTCCTGCGGTAAAACCCTATGTATCATACACATCATTACGACTGTGCCATAGCGTTGGTTCAAAAGGATTAGCAGCTTAACGGTTCTTGTGGTTTTAGCCCCATTGTTGGCTGACCTGCTAAAATAGAGGTTACGGCTTCCATTGACTACCAGCCCTCCCATCTCCTTCGGCTTTGCTTCTGATTTAGACTTTGGCTTCCTTGTCTGGGGCTCTTCACTTGCACCTGCCGGCGCTGTGTGAGCTGCTGTTGCGCTGTTTTCCTCCTTTTCCTTCCCTTCTTTATCGGATCTTGCTTCGTGAAGACCATCTTCCTTCTCCACCTTTTCGATTCTACCTCGGCCTCGTCCTCGTCCCTTTCTTCCTTTTCCATCCTCTTTCTTCTTTCGCCTTTTGTTTTCGCGATTGTTTTCCTCCTCCTCTGCTTCTCGTTCGCGCTTCATTCTCTCTTCCTCATCCAAAAGGTCTTGATCGGATGGTTCCAAGTCTGGTTGCTTTTGTCCTGCTCCTTTGCTCTTGGCCTTTGCCTTGCCTTTTCCTCGGGGTTTCTTTTGCTCTTCCTCTTTTCTCTTGGCAGCCAGCTCGGCTCTCAATTTCTTCTGTTCTTCAAGCAAACGGTGGATCTGCTTGTCTTTGTCCTCCTCTTGCGGGTGATCTTCTGAAGGCAGGTCAGGCACAGTCGCCATCAAACCTCTAGTATCTTGGAAAGTGTCTGTGTCCTGCTCTTCATCCGAAGATTCGATGGCTTCAACCTCTTCTGTCAGGTTGGAAATCTCAACTGCAAGGGCTGCTTTCTCCTCGCCTTCTGGCTTGTCCATCATGTCGGTCTTGAGTTTGATCAACTTTGCGCACTTCTCCGTCTTCTCCTTTTCTCGCAACCCTGCTGCCCTTTTCCTATTTTGCCTGTTAGTCTCCTGGGTCTTTCCTGCTTCACTTTGCTTGGCTTCCTCTGCCATCTTCACTTCAGCTTCCTTTGCCTGTTTTCTTTGTTCAAGTCTCCTCGCAACCTCTGCCTTAATCATCGCTGCCTTCTCTTCTTTCTGCCTGGCCTTCTCTGCCTCCTTCTTCTCGCGTTCCTGTCTTTCGGCCTCTGCTGCAAGTCTCTTCTCTTCTTTCTGCTTGGCCTCCTCTGCCTCCTTCTTCTCGCGTTCCTGTCTTTCGGCCTCTTCTGCAAGTCTCTTCTCTTCTTTTTGTCTGGCCTCCTCTGCCTTCTTCTCGCGTTCCTGTCTTTTGGCCTCTTCTGCAAGTCTCTTCTCTT
>Ga0126342_10012055_pt1 | contig 15435 bp, 10 predicted proteins | sample Cyp1metagenome_FD_92528 | JGI IMG/M metagenome (GOLD analysis project Ga0126342, IMG submission 92528) | Coral microbial communities from Lord Howe Island, Old Settlement Bay, Australia - Cyphastrea 1 metagenome | ecosystem: Host-associated > Invertebrates > Cnidaria > Coral ...
GGCCGCGAATCATACCCACGAATCATACCCACGAATCATACCCCGAATCATACCCGCGAATCATACCCCCTAGTCAAACTTCCCGGGTTGGACACGGTATTTTGAGACGTCCCCATATATATACCCATTATACCATGTTATATTATACCCATCCTACTTTACATTATAGTGAATACCAATCTACCTCAACCACTAACTAACATACATCATTATATACTATATAATTAGTCCCATTTAATTAATCACAGTATACATTAATTTGATGAAATAACCCATTAATAATGCCATTGCATATCCGTCATATAGCATTGGTCAATTTACTAACAGTGAAATATCCCATTGGTCAATTTCAATCCCATTATCTCCTATTTAACCCCATTAAATCCCATTATTCTCTATATTCTCTATATTTTCCATATTTATAGGTAAATAATTTCCAAATTATCCCATATCTTATTTCTTATCACTATCCCCTTATTCTCCATAGCCATGACATGATCCTCCATTAAAGCCAGCCCACAATCATCCACCACCAGGCTGGAGGACCTCCAGCAGAGCTTGTTGGACGTGGTGCCTCGTCACGATCTGATCTCGCTGATCGATCAAGATCCGGGGAATACCTTGATCGCTCCCTGTGAGGCCGACACGGGAACCACGGCATTTCAGGTTGGAAAAATTTGTTGGGATTATGTTGGAGATGGCTATGTATGTATACATAATTATATGCATATGTATATGTAGATATATAGATGTGTCAATGTATGGCAAGATATGGCTGAATATATTTTCATCATACATACAGTACATATGGGTTAAACAAAATCATATAATATAACTATATATATATATAACTATAGTGATCATAGTTTGTGGCTTCCATGCTTGATTTTCGTCTTTGGGATGATGATCCCAGCCACCAACATGTTTTCGGTTTTCACAACCAACTGTGTAAACCGGGCAATCAAGCTGGAATCAATCCAGCCGAATCATTATAGAACTTGTCATGAACTTGTTTTGTGCCAGAACAAAGGTCGCGATTTGACATTGCTTCACCCCATTGCATGTTGGTCCCACATCCTCATTCGAATCTTCATCCCTTTGCAGGGCCACCCCTGGCAGTGCCACAGCATCTTTCGTATCCTTTGGGGCATTTTCTCCGCCTGCGGCTCCATGACCTTCAAAAACCTCACGCTGCCCTGTGAAGCTTTCCGGGCGGCTATTCCGGACGCCTGTTGAGCGGCCAGCTACGGCCTGCCCTTGGTCCGGAGGTTCAAAGATAACTTCCAGCCATGTTTTGTTTTCGTTTTCCTGGGGGCTCATTGTCCTCAACTGACTTTCGATGACTCTTTGGCACTCTTTGGGTTAAGAATGGTTGAAGAGTCAAAGCTCATGCCAAATCAGGGATGGAAGATAACAAACCAGACATCTAGAATCGAAAATGATTGATGCAAAACAACGAAAACCGATAGCCAACTAGGGATGATAATCAGATAATTTATACATACATTAAGTAAATAAATCAATCAATAAATACACATATATATATCTGGTTGGTGGTTTGGAACATTTTTTATTTTTCCATATGTTGGGAATAATAGTCCCAACTGACTAATATTTTTCAGAGGGCTTGAAACCACCAACCAGATATATATATATATATTTATATTTATCAATGATATCAATCTAAACATGGGTGCAAAAAGAGAACTTGGTTTTTCCTCAAATATATATATATATATATATATATCGTTTATAGCTATGATATATTATGGAAAAACCTGAACACTTCACCTCTTTAGCGTGGCAAATGGCGTTCCAAAGATGAACACCTCAGCAGCCAAAGGCTGCCGTTGAGACGCTTAATCCTGGAAAAAGTACCGGAGGACACGTTGTGCATTTGTATGACAACGTTCATGGTTGTTTGAGGTTGAGCTGATAGACTTTCATGTTGGAACTTATCTATAATTAGTTATTACTGTTGTTCCGGCGTTTCAAAAGACCAATTGCAGTGCGAAATGGCAACAGTTCGGATACTGGACTAGCGAACTGTGGTGGCTGCATTTTCTCAGGGCCAACGCTTCATGAAGCCATTGTAGTGAAATGAAACTTAAATTCACCTTCAGCATACAATTCACAGAGCAAACTTACTACTAAACCAAAATAACATCCTTATATATTGGCTTCTGGTTTCAAACGCTCCCAGATGGTGAAATGTTGTGTTGTATGGTTCATATTGAGTTTCCACTCATGGTTGTTTCAATATTCTTCAAGACTGAAATAGTCCAAGTGATGATTTTGGGGGACTCCCCAACCTTTAACGCAACACCCATATGGTTCATTGTCCTTTGATGCCTGGTTTGCAGCCTCCAAGCCTGCCGATGAAGCACCAAGTGCTGATGAGGTGTCACAAGCCTTGGAGCTTGTAGGTATCTTCAGTCATTGCGCCATTCATATCACCATCATAGTAAAGGAATGATCATTGATTATTAATGGTGCGATGATGTGATTCTGATTATATTTACTTGATATTCTTTGATATAAGCACTTCTCATGATTATGATTCAAGTTATGTTTGATTGTGATTTTTCTTTCTGGGATGCGTCACGATGATGTGCCCGTACCAGCCAGCTATAATTGGGCTTAGATCAAGAATGACCTCATAAGTTGGTTGCGATGATGTAGCATCGTACCATGCATGGGGCCTGGGGGTATGATTGCACGGTGCAGGGTAAGGTGGTAAGCTTCATACCCTCTAGTAAACTAACATAGCTATTGAAAATGGCTATTTATAGTTGATCTAAGTTGATTTTCCCATGAAAAATGATGATTTTCCAGTTCGCTTTTTGTATGTTTACCAGAGGGTAATCATGGACCCCAAACTCTTTCCAGGCAATGGTGGCCGAAGCCAAAGGATCCAAAGGATCCAACGGAGCCAACGGATCCAACGGATCCCAGGGTGCGAAGTGGCACGAGGCTGGGCAAGTTCTGCTTGGCCAATTGAGGTGGCTGGGGTTAAGGAAAGGTGATTTGGTAGCTGATCACTTGGGATCTTGGCTGATGTTGGTTGATGTTGGTTGATGTTGGTTGATAGCTAGTAACAGCATTCCGAACTTGTTGATATGATTTGGCGAAAGCAGCTTGGTTGGCCAACTGTGAGCTGCACAAAGCTGAGAAACCGTTTCAGATCAGTGGTTTTTGGGAAGCTGATCACCGGAGATCATCTCGGGGATATGTTTTCAGCCTCAACTTTGCACGATCCAAAGATACCCTCTGGTAATTTTATATGGAAAATCAATGAACATCACTATTTTAACGGGTAACCATCTATAGATGGGCCATTTTCCCTAGCTATGTTGGTTCACTGCGGTATGATCTGACAGACTTTAGTAGTCACTGGACTGCTGAAGCTGTTCAGGCATCGGCCAGGCTTCTGTCAAGGAGATCTTACGTGTCGCGATGAAAAAGGAAGTTTGGTGTAGCCGATGGTCATTTCAGCTGGTAATGGCACAATTTCATACAATTTCCATCTTCAATACAATCCGGTTTTCAGTCGAAAATCACTATGTCACTAATTGGCGTAGGTCCATACTATGTCAAGGAACTAATCCTGCACATTACCTGTGACCTCCTGGAAGACATTTCGATTGAAGATTTTCCCACCATGGGGTGTTTCAAACAGAGTGTCCCGATGATTGAGATGGGTTGCTGGCAGATGGGATATCCCCGTGATGTTTGAATACTTCGGTGTTTTGACTTACTTTGATTTGGATGTCCTGAATGTCCCATCTTTCAACACATCCCCCCCTTGGCCCCTTGGATTCTGCGATATTCTGCGGTCGAAGGACCCGGCCTGCGTCAGAACGCCTCTACTGCAGGGCTATCAGCGGCTGTGGAAGGAATCAGCATTGGGAAGCAGCTTTGGCACATTTTTCAGACTTTCAGGACTGGAACCGGTAAGGGGGCGGATCATGATAGTGATGGTGAGGATGGTGAGGATGGTGATGATGGTGAGGATGGTGATGGTGGTGATGATGATGATGATGATGATGGTGGTGGTGGTGGTGATGATGATTATGATGATGATGATGATGATCATGATGATGATGATCAGCATCATCATGTTGGTAACGTCATGCAAGTAATATCAACACATATCAAAACCAACACATATCAACACCATGCACTGTGATCATTATGATATCATGATTTGGGGGTAGCGACCCGTTGTTCAGACAAATCCAGTTTGTCCATGTTTTCATCCAGGAAAATGGCTTCCAAATCAATCGCATCATTTACAGCGCCGGCATCAGTGCCTGCGCCTTGGGAACCCAGTGGCAGCGCAGTTTGGCGCTGCTGTCGCAGCTTACTGCGGAGGGAGGGCAGCCAGATGTCGTCAGCTACAACGCGGTGTCACGGCTCACCACGGGGCGTGCCAGTTGTGTTTGTTTTTTTGGTTCAAACATGCCACTTTTTTGGGGGGCGCAACATGAGTCGATATTTGGCAAACCCTGGTCTGGCGGCCAACATTGCATCATTTGTTACTTGCTGTATTGAATTGCATTATACTAAGACCCATGTTGTTCAAAATTCATGCGTTTTAATGGTCGTCAGGTAGTCAAAAAGTGGACACATGATATGAAAGTTAAATTCATCATTGCCAAAAAGTATATATCCACCATTTCTTGTGTCCCCAGTGGCTTGGGAATCGCCAAAGGTCGTGAGCGCGAGCCACGCCGCGAGCAAATGGCAATCCGCCTTGGCGGCTTTAAGGGTTTGGTGGCCCAGGGTAGGTCCAAACAAAATGGTCCAAGAATGCCTGGGACATGGCAAAACATGCTATACTCTCTGGATATTGTGGTATGTTATGAGATGTAATGTGTAAAACACAATGCAAATGTACGTGAAAATTGATTCACAGGTTTTTATTCTTATTGTTTAGCACGCACACACACACACGTTTATATTCCAAATATCATGTGGCGTGCCACAACAATAAATAACCATCATTTTGCCACGAGGAAGTTCCAGAAAATCCTTTTGAGATCACCAACTTCTCGAGACGGAAAATCCATGGACCGCAGGAATTGAAGTCCTTGGACTTGGAAGCCAACGTGGTGACATATAGTGCTGCCTTGAGCACCTCGGATGCAGGGGTCAATGAGTTGGTGGTGATTTTCCATGGAACATATGCAGAAACTGTCAGAAATTCTTAAACAACAAATGGATCTGCACTGTCAAAAGGGACATCTGGAAATTCTGGAAACCTTGGACTTGCCAATTTTTTTGGCTTCCGATATGATTTTCTTTCAACTGCACAGCCAAGTGCATTGATTTTATAGGGATTTGTTGTTTTGGAGTGAACTTCTCCATTGCTGTATTGAGTGACAAATCCCTTGCGCTGGGTTTACATCTCATCCATTGAACCACATTCAATTCTAGTCAATTGACCTGATTGAGAATGGTTTCAACCCCATTTATAACCCTACAATCACGGACATCAATCCCATACCGAATATAGGAGAGGAAGTTCTGATGGAGGCATTTCTATAGTATCCATTAACTACTGTATCAATATTAATCATAGAGATCCTATATGATATCATCGGTAGAATCCACAAAAGGATCATTCGATATAGAATATCCAGGTTTGATATGTGATACTGATTCAAAGTAATATCAGTAAGTTTTATTCCACTCAAATCCACTAAAAAATCAATAAAACCCCATCAATCTATTTGAATAAAAGCCTCCAAAACATATCAATTTAACCATTGTTCTGCACCTTGACGCAAAAGCAAGGTGCGTGCGGAAAAGGGCAGCAGTGGCTCTTGGCCATGCAGCTTCTCGAGGCGATACATTAGTCTGGGTAAATTATAACGACCTCACTGTTCTACCGAGCCCTGGAATCATGGTTTTTATAGGGGAATGATCCCCAAAATGGCCGAACTATTCAGGTTAGTGATTTTTTTTAATTTACCCAGATTAGTGAATATATGATAGGTATTGTAAAGGTAGTTGGGTGTGCATATATATGTAATTATATACATAAATGAGATTAGCTAACTACCTTACGTTTGATACATTATATCTAAAGGTAGTTGGCTTAAAAGTCAGTTGGGGAAGTTGGGCAACTCAGCTACACTCGGGAGGACGAGTCTGTTGTGATAACCGAATGTCATGATCCCCAAAAATGGCGAAGCAAACAAAGTGGTCAAAACCCAAGAATCAACCGAAATCCTTTGGAGGTTTACACAAACATATACCGGTATCACTTCAATAAGAATTTCAGGATCCTAAAATGGAGGTACTGTACCATATTTCTGGCCATATTTTGTGGGGATATTCCCTTACATAGGCCTAACAAATAGGCCTTATAAATGGTAGGTATCTCCAATTTAGGTTCCTGAAATGGCCATTGATCACTGAATTTCTGGTGATTCTTTGGCTCTTCCCTCCAGGAGATGTCCGAGGAGAAACTGCTTCGGAACGTCATCACCTACAGCTCGGCGATTTCAGCCTGCAGCTCGCCGCCAAGAACTGATGGGTTTCTACCCTCTGGTAATTTAACATAGCTATTGAAAATGACCATTTATAGTGAGTTTTCCCATTAAAAATGGTGATTCTCCATAGTTATGTTAGTTTACCAGAGGGTAGCTGACATTCCCGGTTGAGATTTGGTTTTGAAATTCCATTGATTCCATTGATTTCCTATATGTTGGTTATGGTTGCAAGACCTGGAAAATGATCTTGAAAACAGAAAACTGAGTCAATATTATCAAAATCCCAGCCTGTTTCTGCTGTTTATACTCCTGCTGTTGCATATGTATGTTTTAGACGCGCACAGATACACAACATGTAAATCTCATATCATATCAACATATATCAACATCAAGATCCTCCATGATGGCTCCCTCACCCCCTTTGTTGCGGGAAAGGATTGCCAGTTGCCCCACCACAGCTCCATTTGTAGGCGAGAAATGTGCGCAGTGGCGGACCGCCTTAGCGTTGCTGACGGCGATTTTGGTGTCTCACCTGAAAGCGAAGCTCGGCTGGTGCCAGTTGGCCGCCGGGGTGGACTTCCAATTTGCTAAGCGGCTAAGGGTTTCAGATATATCTATGTGTCACTACTCTTTCTCTTTGGCTTTGTGACCAGTTTTTATATCAGCCATCATGTGCGAGTGCCAAGTTCACAGTTACACCGTTGAGTCCTTGGCGGCAGGAATCTCATTTCCTTCAATTCTGCCATCAGCGCCTGTGAAAAAGCAGGACGTTGGCAGGAGGTACTGTGCTTACTGCAGGCCCTTTCAGGTGGGAGCGGTGTGGGATGGTCGACCCAGAGGGACTCCAAAACGGGGCATCAACACAGCAAGGCTACCTGGCATGACCCCAATTTGACACCAGCATAAGTCTTGGATGGATATCAGAATAAATACACAGTGTACATCATAATAAATACACACACACTATATATAATATATTATATACATTATATTATATTATATTTTATTATATTATATTATTATAATATATGCATATATATATATATTATACACATATATATATAGATACACATACATATTATATATATATATATATATATATGTACATGTGACATCAATGAGATACCCCATTTGACACATTGAATGGGGGCAGGTCTTTTCGCGCTTTTCCAGGCCAAGACCTGCGACCCGATGAGGTGAGCTACAATGCCATGCTGAGCGCCTTCGAGTGCCTTGGAACTTGCCACATTGCTAAATAGCTGGAATAAATTACAATACTGGTCATTCCAAACACCATCATGGTTATTATAAACTAAATATCTAAATGCTGTTAAATATGTATGGTGTTAAATATTTGGTTGGTGGTTTGGAACATTTTTTATTTTTCCATATATTGGGAAGATCATCCCAACTGTTACTCACTCATATTTTTCAGAGGGGTAGGTCAACCACCAAGCAGAATAAATTGTGAGAACAACATCTATACAGAGTTTCATGCTGAAATTAGCTTCAGGCATTTTTCCAACAAAATAAAGGAATCCAATAGGGCATCCTATTGCGTTTTCGTTGCCATTTTTCACTCAGGAAGGGTGGTCAATGGCAGCGAGCCCTTGAAAGTTTGCGCCAAGCTCCAGGAGATTCCTTTGAGATCAGCATCATCTCGCCCCGCTGGCCTGGTGAGAGCTAAGAATCGGAATGTCTGCAACGAAAATGGGCACCAAATCACTGCAAGGTGGTGCCCCATAGTTAGCTAAGCTGGTTTATAACTCCCATAACTATGGTTTATGGCAGATATAACTATAGTTAATGGGGTTTATAAACCAACTTATAACTGGGGGGCACCATCCTGTGGTGAGAGAGAGAATTCATGAGAATTCATTTTTTGGAGAGGTCGTAGGTGAGATTATTCGACATTTCTGGCTTCTAAGCGTTCTAAGCTCCATCTCGACCCATACCATCCATTGACACTAACCAGTGCCAGCCCATGCCACTCCCTTGGACAAGTTGCGCTGTGCCAGATACAGCGCAACCATCAGCGCCTGTGAAAAGTCGGGCCAGTGGCAAGTTGCATTGCAGCTGCTCGAGGATGTTGCCCATCAGGGGCTGGGTGTGAATGGGATTTGCGTGAGGATCCTGCAAGATCCTGGAAATATCTGAAAGATCTTAAAGGACTTAATATATAATTGAAGTGAAAGAAAGGTTAAGCAAAAGTGACTCCACGGTTGGGATGTTTATTCTTTGGCTGCAAGTATTGAATGCAAAGGATGCCAGGAAACTCCAGGGTGCAGCCAGTCACTCCACTGATTTTTCTGTAAAGCATGGTAGAGCTCAAGAATTGTTCAGCGCTTGATCCTCGGGTGCATCCCTTTGCTCTGTGAACGCAGCAACCTCTCTGATCTGTCGATGCCGTACCCTCCACGGATGAAATTCCAATTCTTTTCTGGCTGTCATTTCTGATCTGAAAAATCTGACAGAAACGGGTAAACGGATGTCTTCAAGGATGTAAAAGGTAGAGTGTCAAAGCAAAATTATGTTTGAGAATATGATGGAATCTAGACTCTAATCTAGACTAAACGGTCAGCTCTCCATCTGCAATCCGCAGTTGGTGGTTCCAGAGTGGCGAAATAAAAAAGGCCGGCTCACTAGCCACTAGACGTCACTAATTAGATCTATATGCTACTGGCGCCTTACAACTGTTGTTTTGAATGTGTATTTAAGGCACCATGTTAGTCCACAATAGGTTTCTTCTGATTTATCAAGGCAATTCCACGCCCCAAGTGATTCCCTCGAGGAGCTCCAGAGCGAGAACTTTCGTGGAGATGTCATCGTGTACAGCGCTGCATCGCGGTGATTGATGGCTGTTGGAAAATCCTGTTTTATTTGACCTTTCCATATGTCTGGACATATGGGAAATGGGGAGACTATATGGGGTCATGCTAGTATATCTTGCTGATGAAACGGACCAGGCCAGATAAGGCTGACGGGATGGATTCATCTAATCAAAGCCTGGTCTCCAGGAGGGAGAAAAAACACACAATTGCCAGCAATAAGAATGTCATAACATAAAGCATTTGCCATACACCGCCGAAACGTCTCAATTCTTTGGTTAGCAGGTGGCAGGTCAGCAACTGATGGGGGGTTTAGTACAGATGCTTAAAAAAACCGGCTGTGTTTGACCAACATTTGCCCACATCAGCGTGGGAATTTGTTGGCCAGGGCGTAGTTTTCTGGCCACTTTCTGAGGCCATCAGCGCCTGTGAAAAGCGGGGTCAATGGCGCCCCGCTCTGCTGCTTTTGAATCAGCTCACAGAAGAAGAGCTGGAGGCGATCCATTGAAGTTCGTTCTCCAAAACAAGATAAACATTCATAGATAAACAACATTTAAAAAAATAAAGAAGTGCTTCAGTATTGAAATGAAAGGAGCAGCTAGCTGCAGCGACATAGAGACGCACTTGGTGATTTTGATCTCGCCAGGCAGATAGTGTCAGCTACAACGCTGCCATCGCCGCCTGTGAAAAGGAGCATCAACCATGAACGCAGGTCATAAACATCACCCAGCTTGAAATTAGGCATACACTCCAGTTTCATAAAGCCTGATATATAGAGTGTACCTCATTGATTAGTGACCATTTGGTATATTTGGTCTTGTGCTTTCAAAACGTACTCCCGTGTATCGAACCATTCGCCCATGATATTCCATGCTGACAACATTGTGGGGTGGGGCTGTTGAAACCGCCAAGCCTCAATTCCAGGAGCGATGGCAGGTGGCGCTGCAACTTTTTGCTGACATGCTCCGACTGAAATTGCAACCCAATGAAGCTGGGTTGCACTTGTCTCCCCACGAGTGGGGATGTTCCCATTGAACAAGTTTGCTGGGTCTATCCGGGTCTACACTTGAAAATCTTAGTATTGATGAAAAGCAGGCCAAATCATTTAAGGATTACCAATTTACAAATCACTTCACTTAACCCAGATCTGAATTTAATCCCTGGGTTGTGGAATTGTGGGTTATCACTGCTATTGGTTGCTTCATGTTGCTTCTAATTATTTCTCAATTACAAACTTTCTGAGTCCCTAGCTTGATTATTTCCCACATATGACACTGTCAGGTTTATCAAATTAACGCATGATTCTGTTTGAGAGAGAATTGCTTCGCTTTACTACTACTTGAGATAACAATTGTTTAATCATTTGATGTTCAGATATGATCTATATATAATATAAACTCAATTGTCTCTATCTCTCAATTTTCTGTCATTTCTTACCAGCCACCAAATAATTTGACGTTCAGAATATACAGCTGCATAGAGATAAATGATTTAGTAATCCTCAAAATCAATTTCATTTGTACACACGATCCATTTCCATCATTTGAGAGGATTTTGTGCACCATTATATATCTAGTAATATATATATATATATCTGTGTGTGTGTGCGTCCCATTATAGCACTGCATTTCCTTCACTTTAAGAAAGTAATCTTCCATCCGATTTTCTTCACCAATCATTAATGTTTTAGTTCATCCGTATATCCCCTTATGTCCCACTATAATCCCATGATATTCCCATTCTCTAATCCATATTCCCATAATCATGGGAATCCTGTTATATTCTCATGATCATCCCATTTTTACATATAAATAATTATAGTTCACCAATTATAATCATCTTCCCATTTTCATGATATAATCCATTATGATCCTATCATTATAAATGTTTTATTAGTTACCCTCTGGTTATTTAACATAGCCATGGAAAATGGCCCATTTATAGATGGTTTACCTATTAATCATGGTGATTTTCCATGGCTATGTTAGTCATAACCAGATGGTAATCAACATAATTATATAACCTTCGGAGCTTCCCCTTCGGCAGGTCATCTCGATCTCCAGCTGCATCAGCGCCTCGCAGAAGGCTGGCCGCTGGCTGCTGGCCTTGGAACTGCTGCAGCTGGCGGAGCTGCTGGACATTGACGGCAACCTGGTGACCTTCAACGCTGCCATGGCGGCCTCGGAGCCCTGGTGATTTTAAAGAAACAAGGAGAAAGGTGGTATCCTCTGGTTATGTCAAAATAGCTATTGAACATGGCCCATTTATAGTTGATTTATTTAATAAAGATGGTGATTTTCCATATCTTAGTTTACCAGAGGGTATAACCTTCGGAAATTAGGGGTTTGACATTGATGTGTGGAATTGCTAACCATCACATATAAGGAGTTCAAAAGATGTTCATAAATGGATTTGGGTGCATCACCATTGGCCATTGGTTTTAATGGTTGTAGTTTGTTGACTTCGAGGGATAGGGCATATGTAATATTGGTCGAAATGGATGAGTCAGGCAGCTGGGCTAGCGGCTAGCAAGGGTTGAGGCAGAGTGAGGCAGTGCTTGGATTTATCCAAAACTAATGTGCCCCCAAACATCCCCAAACCCAGCAGTTTCTGTTTGTCAGTTTTAACAGTGTTGGTCATTTTCCTCCTGGACACGGCCATATCTTCGGGGTAAATCCCTCTTTCAATGGCCATATCTCCGAACCATGGTTCACGTGGGTTCCGGCTTGGAAACTCGCACCAGGCGCAGAGCCTTCGCTGGCGCCACGCGATCAGTTTGATGCGGCGTGCCAGCAGTGCTCTGCTGGAGGCGGATATGATAACCCTGACGTTGATGACAGGTGGGACCGGCTGGGGAGGGCCCTTTGGATGGCCGGAAAGATCAAAGGTTTTTATGGATTTTCATGGTGTTTATATGTTGATAATTGGAAAAACCGGGGGTTTTTATGCGATAGTGAAATAGTTGGATTGATTTGAAGGGTTAAACCACCACGTGGATTTTTAGAAAAATGAGGAGTGGGATTCGGGATTGATGTCAGAAGGCTGGAGAGGTGATTGTTGAAACCAATCCTTGCCTGGTTGGTGGTTTTAGTATTCTTTGATGGTAAATGACTAGCTTGGATGATCCCAATCTAATATTATTTTTGGGGGGTGAACCGCCAGCGCAGCGAAGCGATTTGTGTTGTGGCGATCTGTCAACAGCGGTCATGGTCCATAAATGATGGCAGGGAGAATCATCCCAAAACAATCCTGTCTTGGTTATGTACTCAGTGAGGTACGTGATTTTTTCCCCAGCATTGGCTCCATGTACGAAGTATCTGCCACGACCCATGACCTACATGGAATTGCGATTTGGTGATACATGGAGCATATGGCGCAGGGATGCCCGACATTGAAGAACGAAACCGGCGGAGTCTCATAGGGAACACTGTCAAATTCGTGCTAGTTTCTTGTAACCTTGTGCTAGAGACAAAAAAAACATGTGTTTTTTATGGTTTGTTGCTTGCAGTCACAGCTGCACGGTACAAAATCAAAATTTAAGCTGCAACCAAGAATGGCAATGTCCAGTGGGAGGTTCCATTTTGATTTGTATACTCTTTCTCCGCGATTGATATTGGTTGGGGGTAGTTCCATCTAAATGTTCTGGATTTCTTGACCTTTCCAAGTTCCAATTAGAAAATCAAGAAAAAGAGCGGCATGATCAAGGCCAAAATAACATTTTTTTTTGAGCTGTTTTGCTTTACGCCCTGGTTGGCCGTGCCAATTAAGGCGTTTTCGATGCCATTGAGTGCGGCACAGCACTGCGGGAGACACTCTTGCAGGCCATGATGCAGCTATTCAAGACGTCCGGGCTGGTATTTGGAGCATCATCTCACTTATACAATTCGCACCCTGGGGTAAACCAACATAGATCTGGAAAACCGATAGTTCCCTCAGGAAAATAATGGTAGGTTTCCCGCATCTATACTAGTTTAAAGGAGGCAAGTCCTTGCTCGGTGAGTCATCCATAAATGGGTTACCCGCTGTAAGCAAAGGGTTTCTCAGCGTCCCGAAGAGATTCCAGAGCTTTGACCTAGAATCATATCAACCAGAATGCAGAAAGTAGGGAGGTAACTCCAAGAACATCCAAGAACCCTCCTAGGTCCGATATCATAATATCTATGGGACCGGCTGCCCCCAATATCTCGGAAAGGTGCCTCCTCAATTACAGGTTCTGGAACCATGCAATATTGATGTGCTTGCTTGGAATCGTTTGAGACGTGAGATGAATATTCACCTGCCATAAGTTTATATAATTTATATAAGTGGTGTTGATGTGGTTACCTTGTCCTGCAGGTGGAATGCATTGGTAGCAGCCTCACGCATTACTTGAAAGATGCGAGGGTCAAAAACGGAGGTTCTGCTGCTGTTGGCACGTGAGCGATTTTGCTCAGCATTGTTGGATTGATTCCCATAAGCATCAATGAATGTTCCTTGTGTGTAGATGATGTTCCTGTCAACCTTAGGGGCCTCATAGCAGCTGGGCCTGTTACAAACACTTGCCCGGTCTCAGCCGCTAGTGGCACGAGCCAAAACCGGCGCCATACACCAGGCTCTGTCAGCCATGTGCGTGGAGCCTGGTGAATGTGTCATGACAGGCCGCCTTCAGCCGTTGGGAGTTTCCAGGTCTGTTGCGATGCCATCAACGAATGCCGCAGAACGGTGCAGTGGCAAGGGGCGGTGGCTTGGCTCACATGGCAGGGATCTAAGGAGCTGCGGCCGAACATCGTGGTTCATGGGGCCGTGACCAGTGCGTGTGAGAAGTCCAGCCAGTGGCTTGAAGCCGCCCAGCAGTTGGCGACCGTGGTGAAAGTGGGGCTGCGGAGGGATGTGGTGCTGCAGAACAATGTGATGAATGCTGGCCAGAAAGGCTTGAAGGGACCAAGTCTTTGTCTTTGTCTTCTCACCCCTGAATAACTGACAATGTTGTGCATGCCATTGGCCAGATCCTACGTAATTGCTCTCTTTGGATCTTTGATGGTGCTGGGTGGATAGATGTTGGATGATTGGCTAACACCATGGAAGATTGGCTCTGCGCAGGCACGGCATGGCCCACCTCTCTTGCAACCTTGGGCACTCTGCCCATCACCTCTTTGGAGCCCACTGTCATAACCGTGAGCACCGGAATTGCTGTACCTCGGAGCTGTACAAATGGGGAGCAATGTGGCATGGACTGGGTGGTTCCAGGGGTGGGAGGCTTGGCACCTCCTTTTTTGAGCAGTGGAAAATCGATTTTTTTTTCTTCATAGAAAGGACCTTCTGATCCTATTGGTTTCATGGGAGGCCTCACTTCCTGGCCAAGGCTTTGGCGCGCTCTTCCTGGCGCGGAGCCGTCCAGACTCTGGCGCTGCCGTGCAATGAGGTGATGGGTGATGGGTAGAAATTTTTGACCCAACGGGGTAAACTCTGAAGATGGCCATTCAATGTCAATAGGGAAAATGATGATAATTTTACCGATAAAAGCCATGGGATTTGGGAGCCTATTTTCAGCCACACCTATCCACTGCAACTGACACGAAAGAGAAATGGCGGGATATAGATGACTCAGGCAGAACTCACCCGTAAAACCACCCAAAACATGCCACAATATGCCACAATGGGATTGGTGGTGTAACACAACAATAAACCAAAATAGAACTGTGATTGAACTATCCACCCAAATCGGGATGGGTCAATACCAACTGTATCCAACGGTTGATATGCGTAAGAGAGAACTAAATACCACTCATAGCGGACTAATAGATCCGTCACACCATGGCCAGGTGGCGTATGGAGCAGCTCTCAGTGCATGTGAGGCTACTTTGGTGGTGAAATCATTTTTTTTTAGAAAGGTTCGGCTCATCGAATCTAGCCATGGAATATCATGAAGTTATATAATTTAAAGGTCAGGTGAGCGCCTTTTTAGGCAACACATATATGTTAATATTGTTGAAAAGAAACTGGACAAAATATTGGGAAATCCCATGGATTTCCCACATTTCCAGCAGTGTTCTGAATTGAGATGTGGCCACCTCTAGCAGCCCAGGCTAAAAGCCAGTGGCAAGAGGCTGCCACGTTAGTGAAAACTA
>Ga0126342_10012056_pt1 | contig 15434 bp, 18 predicted proteins | sample Cyp1metagenome_FD_92528 | JGI IMG/M metagenome (GOLD analysis project Ga0126342, IMG submission 92528) | Coral microbial communities from Lord Howe Island, Old Settlement Bay, Australia - Cyphastrea 1 metagenome | ecosystem: Host-associated > Invertebrates > Cnidaria > Coral ...
CACATTTGGAATCCCCATGTGCATCAACACTAAAGCGTCGTTGAATCAATATTCAAGCGCATTTCAATATGGGATGTTCTAAATGTAGCGTCTCCACAGCAGAATGCTAGCATACAAATATAGATATAGATATATATATATAACTAACTGTCAGCCGAATTTTGAATCCAATGTGGAACGGGCAACTCATGGATTTGATTCAGAAATCTTTGAGATGTGAACTTAACCCGGAGCACATTTGAAATCCCCATGTACATCAACACCAAAGCGTAGTTGAATCAATATTCAAGCGCCATTCAATATGGGATGTTCTAAGTGTGGGGTCTCCACAGCAGAATGATAGCTTACATATATATATATATATTTATTTATTTAACTGTCAGCCGAATTTTGAATCCAATGTGGAACGGGTAACCCATGGATTTGATTCAGAAATCTTTGAGATGTGAACTTAACCCGAAGCACAGGTGGAATCACCATGTACATCAGCACTACAACGTAGTCGAATCAATATTCAAGCGTAGTTCAATATGGGATGCTCTAAGTGTGGGGTCTTCACAGCAGAATGCTAGCAAATATATATATATATATATATTTACATATATAACTAACTGTCAGCCGAATTTTGAATCCAATGTGGAACGGGTAAACCACTGATTTGATTCAGAAATCTTTGAGATGTGAACTTAACTCGGAGCACATTTGAAATCCCTATGTACATCAACACTAAAGCGTAGTTGAATCAATATTCAAGCGCAATTCAATATGGGATGTTCTAAGTGTGGGGTCTCCACAGCAGAGTGCTAGCTTATATATATATATATCTATTTAACTGTCAGCCGAATTTTGAATCCAATGTGGAACGGGTAAACCACTGATTTGATTCACAAACCTTTGAGATGTGAACTTAACCCGAAGCACAGGTGGAATCACCATGCACATCAGCACTACAACGTAGTCGAATCAATATTCAAGCGCGATTCAATATTGGATGCTCTAAGTGTGGGGTCTCCACAGCAGAATGCTAGCATAAATAAATAAATTAATATATATATATATATATATACAACTAAGTGCCAGCCGAATTTTGAATCCAATGTGGAACGGGTAACCCATGGATTTGATTCAGAAATCTTTGAGATGTGAACTTAACTCGGAGCACATTTGGAATCCCATGTACATCAACACTAAAGCGTAGTTGAATCAATATGCAAATGCAATTCAATATGGCACATTCTAAGGTGGGGTCTCCACAGCAGAATGCTAGCAGTTAAATATAAATATACATGTCTATCTATCTATCTATCTATATATATATATATCTCTCTCTCTACCTATCTATCTATCTATCTATCTACCTATCTATCTATTTTTATATTTAACTGTCAGCCAAAATGGTGAATCCAATGTGGAACGGGTAATCCACTGATTTGATGCAGAAATCCTTGAGATGTGAACTTAACTCGGCACATGTGGAATGCCCATGTACACCAACACTAAAGCGAGTTGTTTCAATACTCAAGCGCAATTCGGCATGGGATGTTCTAAGTGTGGTGTCCCCACAGCAGAACGCTAGCATATAAAAATAATAAATACATAAATAAATATAAATACAGTATATATATACACTACTGATTTGATTCAGAAATCTTTGAGATGTGAACTTAACCCGAAGCACATTTGAGATCCCCATGTACATCAACACTAAAGCGCAATTCAATGTTGTAAGTGTAGGGTCTCCACAGCAGAATGCTAGCATGTATGAGGCCTTGTCAAAACTTATTGTCTTCGCTTGGTTCCCGAAAATTGGGTGTTGCTTTTGTAGGGGGCGTATCGCTACCCATGGTTTCGCAAAAAGAGGCAAGGAAGAGGGACGGAAGAAGAAAGGAAAAGGACAAGGAAAGGGAAAAGGAAAAGGAAAAGAAGGAAAAGGGAAAGGAAAGGAAAATGATTGGGAAGAGGAAAAGAGAAGGAAAGGAAGAGGAAAGGAAGAGAAAAGGAAAAGGATTGGGAAGAGGAATGGAAAAGGATTGGGAAGAAGAAAGGAAAAGGATTGGGAAGAGGAAAAGAAAAAGAAAGGAAGAGGAGAACAGGAAAGGAAATGAAGAGGAAAGGAAAAGGAATGGAAAAGAAATGGAAAAGGAAAAGAAAAGGAAGGGAAGAGGAAAGGAAGAGAAAAGAAAAGGAGTAACGGCAACGGAAGGGAAAAACGGAAAGGGAAAAGGAAAGGATCTATTTGTGGTCTGGTCGGGGGCTACTTTTTGAACAAATGGGTATCGCTAAGGTATCGCTAGGGGTATCGCTAATTTAGCCTCTTGCATGCACGTAACTTTGTGCAAAACAATTTCAGATGTGGACATTATGCACAATTATAGATATCGCTTTTGGGGGGCCCTATCACTACACAGTGTTTTGTGCATTTTCCAGACACCAGAGAACTCTTCTTACATAAGTAGTATACCAGAGTTTTGACCGTACCTCATATGTTTTTCAATCTGTTTTAATGATGTTCTAAGTGTGAAGGTTCCCCAGGGTATGATACCACTGGCATTGAACCAGTTGTGAAGAACAGTCAAACCTCCGAGCTAACATCTGGCTTTCAATACAAAATAAATGATTATGTCTACAGGATGTTCTAAGTGTGAGGCCTCTGCAGGGCACGGTGTGATTCAGTATCAAACTGGATGTTCTAAGTGTGAGAATCGCTTGCGGCATGAATCTTGCTTTATTTTTCCAAATTATGTTCTAAGTGTGTGTCCGTCACTATCTATCTATCTATATATATATATATATCACCATTATTGCTGCTTCATACCCCCTTAGTGCTGCTTATTCTCCACGATTTGGAAATTGGGAATGCATCCCAATCAGTGGCTGGTCTCCTAGGAATTTGATGGTCTACATGAGGTTATTTGCCCCACTTACCATTCCTGGGCCCCACAAGTGAACAGTGTTCAAACCCCGTCATTTCATGAACTATTCGTTGTATATATATATAATGGGTCCGGTAGGTGAATACCCCGAAGGACAATGATCAAACCGTCCCACGTTGAAGCTTAACTTAGCATTTAAACAATTCATGCTAAGTTAAACTTAGCATTTGCTATTAAATAGTACGAGCCCCGGCGTGATCCTACGTCATTTACTAGAACTTGCGCCAGCCGCATGGCACACCTCTTACGCCAGACATCAATAATCTTCCGCCAGGTGGAAATCCTTTTGGCACACCGACGGTCAAAGTGGACTAATTGATTCTGAAGCAGGCAACTCAAATATATCTATTTCCTATGCGTTTCATGTACACTCCGTAACCAAAAGTTGACAACCATATGCCTGTTTGAACAGTCAGAACTATCATCCTCCGCATGGCACACCGAGTTTCATGGCATTTCCAACATGCAAACTTGGATGTGATCGACGCTACATTCCTATGGTTTCTATGATAAATTCTACTTCATGCCAATCAACCCTTTCATCCACTTCCACATGGCACACCGCTGATCGGGTCGACTTTCTTCTTTTAGGTCATCTTCTTATGCTTTTGGTTTCTTCCGCACAGCTTCCATCCCTTTCACAAATCTCTCAGTTCTCTGCCCAATAACCGTGCCTTGCCCAGAAGCAGCAGCACAAGCAACAACAGCAGCAGCAGTAGCAGCAGACCAAGCAGCAAACCATTGCAAAGCCTTGGCAAAACGAGGTCCGAACGAGGTGACGAGGTCCGAACGCGGTCCGAACGAGGTCCGAAATCAAATTTTGGAAGACTGACCTCCTAAGTCTCCTGACAAACTCTTTGGTAGCCACACGCTTTCGCATTCTTCAAGAGCTTTCAGCGGTGGAGCAGAAGAGGAAACCAAGCCAAGCAGCATGCTGCAGGCAAGAGCAAGGAGAGAGAAGAGGAGACAAAGGGCGAGTAAGGGAGACAGAGGGGAGACAAAGGGACACCAGCTTGGCAAACAAGGTGGTGGTGACAAATTTGAGGGGGCACAGACTGTTCGAGACGTAGGAACCGTGATAGCCAAAAATATCTAAAGGCTAAAACTGTCTGGGGAACAGAAAGCAAAGCCACGGGCAGAGGAACCACCAGGCATGGGGCAGCAGGTCAGGATGACCTAGTTCGATTGTCTATATTTGAGCCCCAAACTGAAGCAAAACACAACTCAAATCAAACACATTGTTTACGTATTAAACATGTTACCAATTTCAAAACTCACAAATCACCACCTAAACGCCACGACTGCAACGACTTCCTAAAATTTGTCTGCCAACCTAAACCCAGGAAAAGTATACAACTGCCACAACTTTCATCTTTGGGAGTATATATAGTGGGTAAACCCACAAAGATATGACAGGTAAGCATCGTGTGCCTATGCAAAGTGCAAAAAATACATCAGTAAGTTAAAGTCATAGGCGCTGCCCATGTGGGCCTTTCCCCATCGGCACACCACGATTTGGCACAAGATCTTGTCATCGGCATTTGTTACAACATCGAACAAGTACTAATTAAATACTAAGTTTAAACATGGTCTTGTTTTTTGCCGGAAATGTGTGTTCTGGGCTCTGGGATTGGTTTCTCTGGGCCGAAGTACTGTGCACGATCGGTCAGCTGGGATAGACTCAGCTCTTCACGTGTAAACTTAGCATGGGTAAACGTAGTATTTCACGGATATTTCACGCAACTTCACGGGCACTTTACGATAACATTTTTTGGGGGGCACCGTCTAGGATCGATGTAGGTTCAATCACTTTGTCAAAATCTATGTCAGCTCTTCCGCCCGATACACTGCTTCGCATGTTGTGGGGCAGTATCTTCCGGCTTAACAGCTTATGCCAGGGAGTGACGGGGGGCCCACCATGGTTAAGCTTAGTATTTCTGTGTCGATGTTAAACTTGCTGTTTGAAGGCCTGGGCATATACGCATATATAGTATAATTTGTATATACCTCCGACAAAATCATCAACCAAGTATCACGTATCAATTATGTCCCCATATAGCATCATATAGATCCACATGTTTGATGCTTGAAACCCCTATAAATGATTGTTAAATCCTCACCATCATTAATCAACCACAACCAATGGCTGTTTTTTTCAAGCAGCCGCTGGATCTTGCCGAAAATGAGCTGTTTCCGGCAACTTCGAACAGCTCCTCGTTCATTGCGGAAACATTCCTTGCTCCGATTCGAGGATGGCTAATGGGTAGATTATATATGATTATATACAGTAATAAATGTAAACGGAATGGATAAGTATAGTGGCAAAGTATGGAAATATTATGGGATAATAATTGGATGTAATGGGATTAGTTTGGATAGTTGCCATCAGATTATTTAACCTATTTACAGATGATTCATAGTGATTTACCATCAAAAATTGTGATTGTCCATATTTGCGTCAGATAACCAGAAGGTAATCATCAAAAATGAGTCAAAATGGTGGTATGCTGGCTGGTGATAATAACCCAGTTATAAGTGGAATAACCGAAGTTAGAGGACCTCTTCAGCAGGCTTACTAACCGCTGAGCGGGATGATCCTCCAAGTATAATGCAGATCATGATAGGGGTGGTCTTCAAGCTCGGAATATGGATCACATGTGCACGCAGCCCACTTTTGGTACATTCGCATATAAGGGGTTGGTTTAGGGGTGGATTAAGGTATCGTATCTATCCAATCAAAGTCTTCCTGGATTTTGTTTACCCCAATTAAACACTAATCAATCACAGTTTCCTCGCAGCCACTTGCCATTACATGCTGGTTGGGTTTTTGATGCCTGTGGTTCAACAGCCCGTTCTACCAGATTCTTGCAGCTTGGATTCAGTGTCTGAACCCATCTGCTCGTTGACGATGCTGGGGACACTGGGGCGCTCATGTCGACAAGCGACGGCAATCAATACCGCAAGGTTCGTGAGAAGCCAAAAGGGCTGTAGCGTTGAGAGGAAAATAACAGGTGGTCAAATTTTTGAAGCGACATATGGTGACACTAGCAAGGTGGGTGCTGCATGCACAAAGAGTTCTCAGTCGGGCTGTGATGTGGGATTGACCCCATCAGGACTACTCCCTAACATGCAGGTATGGGTCAAAATTGGATGCCCCAAAGCAGGAACCCCTAGCTATCTAGTTTACTACTCAATACAAACTAACAACTGCGGTCCCCTGGGTCTTGTATCCATTACCATTTGTGTGTGTGTTTGTCCATGTTGGTGCGTGCTCGGAAGGCAGGGTATTTGCATAATTTCCCGTAATGATAAACGTCCACAAACCTGGTTTATATAGGGGATCTGCTCGTTCAGGGGTCCAGCATGATTGGACAGTGTTTCTCATAGGCTTTCGAATTGCTGTGGGTTGACGGTTGGCTGAGCAAACACATTGATTCCAACAGCGGTTTGGTTCCAAATGTTTGCAGCCCTCATGTTCAATCTGCAGGCATTGGAATCACTGCGGCTCCAATCATTTTTCTCAAGACAAACCTTTGAGCTATCTATCTGCGTGACAGCACCATGTGAATCTTCGTTCACGCATGTATTTGCAATATATGCTTACCAGTAGTACCGCACAAGGCGGTGGCGGAAGTTTCAGAATAGGAAACCTATAGGAGAGCTTGGTTACTGGTTGTTGTGAATCACGGATGGCAGAGCGATTCCGCTGATGGACTGAAAGGTGGTTGGAGTTGTGTTTTTTGGAATGGTTACAATGGTTGCAGTGGTCACCTGGTCGGTCACCTCACCCACAACTGCTGGATGTAGTGTGGTGTAGCGCAGCTGTAGTTGTAGCGTAGTGGAGTTGTAGTTGTGGTGTAGTGTCATTAGTGTAGTGTAGTTGCAATTGCATTTGTGGTGGTGTAGTGAGCGTAGCGTAATTTAATGTAATGTAGGGTAGTGTAGTGTAGCCTAATGTAGTGTAGTCTAAAGTAGCGTAGTTGTAGTTGTAGTTGTGTAGTGTCGTGTAGTGTGGCGTAGTGTGGTGTAGGGTAGTGTAGTGTAATGTGTCGTGTACTGTAGCGTAGCGTAACGTAGTGTAGCGTAGTGTAGTGTAATTGAATGTAATGTAGTGTAGCGTAGTGGAATGGAGTGTCGTGTATGTAGTGTAGTGTAATGAAATTAGTGTAGTGCAATGTAGTGTACAGCGAAACCACTGTTTAAGAACCTACTGCAATAAGAACTTCAGAGGCTGGATTGCTGGACACCCTTTCTGTCAACTAATTGGCATAAGAACCCTACGGTACCCTCGAATTCTAGCTAGTGGTTCTTATTCCCCTTTAACGGGTATAAATATACCAAACATTATCAAATAGCGATTATTTTTTAAAAATGTTGAAATCATGTATGTTCCGCATAGTGCAAGATGCCCTGTAAAAAATCGATCTCCCGACCTCCCGCTTATTAGGTTGACGCTCTACCAACTGAGCTATTGACCCTCTGGCCTTGGTGTCTGCCAACCCTTTATCTAACGCTTTGACCTATTTTTTCTACGGCTGCGCAACAACAAATCCCTTTCTCCATGTGTTGGCGCGTGTGCTTTTCAGCCCGTGCTGCCTCTGTTTTGGATGGCTGCTCTGTTTTGGATTCGCTGCTTGCAGAGATGTCTCCGGAGGCACTGTTTCCACATAGTTCTAAATTGGGAAATTACTAAGAATTTGCAAAGCCCTCACCATATGAACCCTTTAAGAACTAACCCGTTAAGAACTTGAGGGTACCCTCGTTCATACTTCCAATATTTTCCACCTATCGCACTTAAGAACCTAGGGTAGGCTGGAAAATTCCTAGTCGGTTCTTATCTAACTGTTCCGCTGTAGTTGGAAATCTAGTGTAGTGTAGCGCAGTGAAGTGTAGTGTAATGTAGTGTAGTGTAGGGTAGTGTAATGTATGTAGTGCAATGTAATTAGTGTAGTGTAGTGTAGTGTAGTGTAATGTAGTGCAAGTGTAAATGTAGTGCAAGTGTGGTTGTAGCTGTAGTTGTATTGTAGTGTGGTGCAATTGAGTGTAGTGTAGTCTAGTCTAGTGTAGTCTAGTGTAGTGTAGTGTAGTGTAGTGTAGTGTGGTGAAATGAAGTGAAGTGGAGTGGAGTGTAGTGTAATGTTATTAGTGCTGTGTAGTGTAGTGTAGTGTAGTCTAGTCTAGTGTAGTCTAGTGTTGTGTAGTGTAGTGTAGTGTAGTGTGGTGAAATGAAGAAGTGGAGTGGAGTGTAGTGTAATGTTATTAGTGCTGTGTGGTGTAGTGTAATGCAGTGTAGTTGCAGTTGTAGTTGTAGTTAGTGTAGTGTAGTGTCGTGTAATTATGTGCAATTAAGTGTAGTGTAGTGTAATGTACTTCGCGTAGCATAGTGTAATGTAATGAGTGCAGTGGTAGTTGTAGTTGTAATGGTAGTGGTAGTGTAGAGTAGTGTAATGTAATTGGTGTAGTGTAGTGTAGTGGTAGCTGTAGTTGTAGTTGTAGTAGCTGTTGTAGTTGTGTAGTGGTGGTTGTAGTTGAAACTGCGACAAAACCCTCACGTTTTGCTCACTCAAGGTGCACACCCCAAGACTTGCCATAGCGGATGCCATAGCGTTTTGAAAATGAGGTTCTAAGTTGTGAGATTACGATGATTTGGGGATAATCTGCTTCATCCCTTTTCAATCAGACAAACGCGATTTAGATTCCCAACATTTCCTGGCACTGAAAAACTACCGCAGGGTGATGAGACGAATCATCCTGCGAGTTCGCGTATAGTATGGAATTGTAATGCCTTGGTGGGAAATCAGTGTGAGAAGAGTCTGTGTGGAACAGTTTGCATCAGTTTGTTTACAAGTAACTCCCTAGCAATTGTAATGAAACACCATGAAACACCAAGGGTGCAAATTCCCAGCAATGGTAAAGTTGGACATCTGTGATTCGACGTGCGAAATCAGTCAAGCCCTACACAGCTGGTGACACAATTGGGAATTACGTGGTTTCCCCCGTTGATTTAGAGGTTGGTTTACTCTCCATCAGAGAATCATGTGGATGCTTGTGAAATCCACTGCGAAAAGGATGATTGAAACAACGAGTGCAGGATTTCTTCCACAGGGGATGTCTCATGACCAGGTGCATCTGGGCGACATCGGTGCATCGCTCTTTCCCCGCAATGAGAGGTCACAAGTGCAACCAATATTGATGGATATAGCAGATAAAACATAATTTGATATGACATATGACTTGAAATATTGATATAAGATTTATAAGAAGGTCTGGGAACTTTAGGGGCCTATGAAACCACCAATTCACTAAGGACAGGAGGCAGCTCAGAACAAGTCAAGTTGGTTTCGGATGGATCCATCGTCGTATCGAAGACATGCGCCGACGACGGCCACTTGGGTGGATTGGCTTCGTCCGCCAAGGCGTCCTGGCGCTGCACAGCTGGAAACAGGGATAGCCTCTGGGAATATGACCAGCTATAGGAAATCCATGGGAAACCTTTTTTTTACAGGGGTTTAATGAGGTTTATAATGGTTTATAGCTGGGAATATCTTAACTATAAATCAGCTACAAATGATGGATTTTTCCAGCCATGCTTAGCAAAGGGTAATGTGTATTGGGGCGAAACTACCATTAAATGTACGGTTGAAATGATGGGATATCATGGGAAGTAACTGGGATATGCTGGGATCAAAAAAATCTGGGATATAACTAACCAACAATCATGGCGAACCGGGAAATCCCCAATATAAATGAACATTCCTTTCCGTTTCTTCACCTGATGTCTCAGCAGTGCCAACGCTCACTTTTTCGGTCACATCCATCGGACTGTTCTCTGCGGTTGGGATTGGTCTTCCGGACCAAAACTTTGGCCTTTCCAAGGCCTCAAGGAAACCACCAAACGATGTTATAGGTCTCTTCCAAAAAGCAACTGGTAATAGATCATTCAAACAAGCAAACGAAGCTCTCCTCAAGAGCGCCCTCAAAGATAATTTCACCATCTTCAAACACGCAACTGGCAAGAGACAAAAAGCAACTGGTAATAGATCAACGCAAACGAGCCACTAACAAAGCTTTCCTCAAGAACACCTCAGATCTTCTATCACGCAACTGGAAATAGCCAAACGTCTGAAATAAGTCATCAAATGGTGTTATCAGATCTCTTCCAAAAGGCAACTGGTAATAGACAAATGGAAACAAGCCAACAAAGCTCTCCTCAAGAGCGCCCTTGAAGACAATCTCAACCAACAATGTCATACTCAACAGCGCAATCGATGAAGTGGAAACCAAGATGCTTGCAAAATGCTTCAAAACAAAGTCACCCACCCTGGGGGTCGGGGGCGGCGAATCCACCATGCAAGCAAGGCCAACGTGCAGGAAGAAGGCAAAAGGGTTGGGGTCGGGGGGGGCAGTTGCCCCGGGAGTTGGCACTGCGACTGTAGGCATGGACGGCATTGGAGTGGCCATGGGCGCTGGCATGGGAATTGGGGGTGATGCAGGCACAGGCCCCCACCACCTTGACTGAGAGTCAAGCCACCATACCAAATGGTCTTCCAGGACGCAGCTGGGCTGCAAACCAGCCAAAGCAGTGTCAGCCAATTCACGCCAAATTTCCGCAAAGACCCTTGCAGCCACAACGCTGATGGCCCGCAGCAGCAACAGTAAAGCCATAATGAGCAATGCCGCAATGAGTTTGGGGAACAGGATTGCCAGCCCGACCACGGCCATGACCACAAGGCCACCAGATTTGGGAGCCCACCGCTGGCACCACTTCGTGAGCTTGCTCTGCACGAAGGATGCAAAGCCTCCTGCTGCAACCGGATCCACCAAAGGCAGTGGAGTAACTGCTGGGGGTTGATCCGTAGTTGGGGTGTCAACAAAGAACCCAGGTCGCACTGATTGCAAAGCTTTTGTCACCTTTGAGCTTGACCAAGAGGTTGGCCCACTAGCGGGCCCTGTGCAACTGGTCACACAGCGCGGCTGCTTCATCCACGGACAAGGGAGGCGCAGGGCGCTAAAGGTGGAGCTTCAAGCCACCTCACACCTTCACGGATTGCAGATGCACGCTGCTTTCCTTGCTCTGTCACAAAGCTAGTGGCATTAAATAAATTGATTCCTGGATATAGTACTGCAAAGTCTGCGCGCCCTTCCAGATTGCCATGTGAGCGGAATTGGTGTGTAGCACCACCAGACCGGAAAGAAGAAAGGGTGTATCCCAAGTTCCCTATGTTTAGCCAATTACAAGCTTCTCGCAATTTCCGGCTCCTCGCAATTTCCGGCTCCACAACTGCATTGAAAACCCAAAAGCCAAAGAATCTCTCTTCTGTTCGGTGGTCCACCATTGTAGCCAGCGGATCAGCGGCTGCTCTGTACATACCATCAGAGGGCCGGAGAAGGCTTTCAAAAGCCAACCGCCAACCCAAGGCTGAAGCCCACCATTCACGGCGGTGACGTCCTTGTTCCTCCAAACCTTGAGCTAAACCAGCCAAAACTAAAGCCTCTAAGACCCAGCGTGTGACTGGAATCCTAGATCGGGCAGCTAGCAAAGTTTCCCAGCCCCTCAGCGCGCACCAGGTTGCCCGCAGCATAGCCCCAAATATGCACAATTTCCTCTGCACAGCCTCCACTGCTAGGGTAACCTTATAATGTCGCACTCCTTCCTCATAAGCATCTTGAACGACTTTTCCATGAGCCTATAAACTTGCACAGCCGCAAGAGCCCAGGTCAACCGAATCCCTCGCCATTATGCTTGTTCATAACCTCAAGCCCAGCCGTCCCGCAGAGAAGACTGATAGGGAGCCATAAACCAACCGTACGCAACCTAACCATAGCCAGCCACCATTACTAACCATACCAAAGAGCGCACCTCTGAGCCAGTTCTCGGCAAAACTTCAATGGATAAGCTGCAGCCTTCCTAGCGCCTGATTGATCCATGGGGCAGTAATCATGAGTAGCTTTCCTATTAACAGGATCCTTCCAACCCCTATAGCAACACCAATCCACGTTTACTGTCCAAGCTCCTGTCTGTTGCCTGAACCTCCTGGTAGATCTGGTAGACTTCATCTGCCAAGCGCGCGAGCTGCGAGGATGTTCAATGGTGAAAAACAACCCACAACAATTTGCTTCTCTACCCAATTCCAATGATCGATTCCAAAGCCGGTTCCCAATATTCACCATGGGGTTGGCTGGGTCACCTTCAGGATTACAGGCAGGCCGTAGGGGACCTTCTGGATCCAAATTTCGTACAGGGGAAAACGAAAAGAGGGAAGAGAGAGCCAAAGCCAACCACACTCTCCGTGAGACAACACCGCCGAAACCCTAGGATCAAAAGCATCATCAATGTGCCATCCCGTCGTGGCCTCCTCCTGGGCTTCAAAACCTCAGGAAAAGGAAGTGCACATGGAAATGCTGCTGAACCGCCAGCCGGAGCTGGCAGGGTACCTTGGATGTTGCGTCTGCAAGACCACTGGTAAAATCTAACAAAGGCAGAGTTGCCCTTCCCCTTCAAGAAAGGCAGCTCCTAGGGTCAAATGAATTCAGGCCCGCATTGTCTTCCCCTAACAAGGAATGTCTCACTTCCTCTCTTCGTGCTCCTCGCCAGCCAATCCCTCTGTCTCCTTGACTCTCTGCCTCAACTTGCTCAAGCTGTTGAGGTAACCTGAGACCACAGCTAGCTCCTCCTTGGTTCCCGCAAATTCGCGGGGCCGCAGCGCATCGCTTAGCCCCGTCAGGAGCCAAGCGCTGGACCACTCGCCTTGTTGGAGTACGGCTTGCATCTTCGATTTCATGTTCTGAATGCACTGAGCCGTGGTGCTCTCGTATTCCTTCTGCCGCAACATCTCGTAGACGGCTACGTCCTCGATAGCGCACCGATACAGCCCCTTGAACTTGCCCCAGTGGAAGCGCTTGATGTAGCCCTTGACTGTCCATGGAGCTCCTGGCACCACTCCTAGCTCCTCGATGGCTTCTCGTTCGCTCTCTATCTGGTGATCCGCTTCTAAAGCCCGAACTGATTTCATGCCCTTGTCGGACCCGCCGATGTCCACAGCGTCTGAACTCGAGCCACCACTTGAGTACTGGAGCTGGAAGACTTTTTTCGGTGGCGGCTGCGATTCCGGTGGGGCTTGGGCTTCCTTTTCTCCATCATCATCTGGCACATCATCAAAGGTACCAAGCTGGACGGATCCCTGCCCGCGGCCATCTGGGCCTGGAGCAGGCTCTGGAAATCGAGCTCCTCCGAGCTTTCGGCCTTGCGGGAGGTTCTGTGACGCCCTTGCTTGGATCGGCCCTGGCCTCCAGGGGATTGACAAGCCACACTCTGATAATCGTCGCTGTCCTCTTCGGCCTCTTCGAACTCTTCCTCGCTCACTGCTTTTCCGGTCATCAACCCCTTCAGACGCCCCTCAAGCCAGCTTGGATGTCGGCATGGGATTCCGAACCATGCTGGACTCTGCCCAACAAAGCTGATGGATCAAGATTTTCGGCTTCGCTAGACTCAATGGGCACCTCCTCTACTGAAAACCAAAGAGCTCGGGCTTTGCGGGGAGAAGGGGCTTTCGCTGACAAGTCTTTCGGCGAACCCTTTGGACGGTTGATATGGAGATATGGTAGTCGGACAAAACCAAATTCCTCGCGCTTCACCACAGCAGCAACGCCCGGCAGAAGATCAGTAGAGCAAGCGACTATGGCGTCGGCACCTAAATCTTCAATTATCACACCTTAGTGTCCTGTTGGCCACTAGCTCCTTTCAGGAGACAGGGGACCTGGGTTCCTTCTCTAATCATATTTGCTCTCGAGCCCACTTGCAGCTCGAGCGGGGACGTTGACCTCAGGTTCACGATCACACTCACAGGAATATGCTTTGCATAATACACAGAATACACATTTTACATAATGATATATATATATATAAAAATATACACATAGAGAGAGAGATAAATAAATATGTATAGGAATCGTATAGATATATAATTATACGTACATACATACATACATACATACGTACATACATACATACATACATACATAGATACATACATACATACATACAAACATTACATTGCATTACACTACATTAGATTTCATTACATTACATACAACATTACATACATTACATCACATTACGCTACATTACATTACATTACGTTACGTTACGTTACATTACATTACATACATTACATTACATTACATTACATTACATTACATTGCATTGCATTGCATTACATTACATTACATTACGTTACATTACCTTCCGTTACCTTACCTTACATTATATTACATTACATTGCATTACATTACATGACATAAATTACATACATTACATACATTACATACATTACATACATTACAAACATTACATACATTACAAACATTACATACATACATACATACATACATACGTACATACATACATACATCCATACATACAAACATACATACATACATACATACATCACCATACATACATTACATACATACATACATACATACATTACATTGCATTGCATTACACTACACTACACTACACTACATTACATTACATTACATACATACATACATACATAACATTACATACATACATACATACCATTACATACATACATACATACATACATACATTACATACATTACATACATTACATACATTATATACATTACATACATTTCATACATTACATACACTCCATACATTACATAAGTTACATACATCACATCACATCACATCACATCACATCACATCACATACATACATACATTATATACATTACATACATTTCATACATTACATACATTACATACATTTCATACATTACATACATTACAAACATTACATGCTTACATACATTACATACATTACATACATACATTACATACATACATTACAGACATACATACATTACATACATTACATACATTAGATACATTACATACATTACATACATACAATACATGCATTACATACATTACATACATACATTGTATATATTACATACATACATTACATACATTACATACATTACATACATTCCAAAACAAAACATAACATAACAAAACAAAACATAACATAACATACCATACATACATACATACATACATACATACGTACATACATACATACATACATTACATACATACACACATACTTACATTACATTACATTACGTTACGTTACGTTATGTACGTTACGTTACATTACATTTCATACATTACATACATAACATACATTGCATTACATACATACATTACATTGCATACATACATTACATACATTAGATACATTACATACATACATTACAAACACACATACATACATACATACATACATTCTTTCATACATACATACATACATTACATTACATTACATTACATTACATTACATAACATACATACATACATAAGTACATTACATACATTACATACATGCCAGAAATACAATACATTACATACATTACACACATTACATACATTACATACATTACATACATACATACATACATCCATGCATGC
>Ga0126342_10012057_pt1 | contig 15434 bp, 16 predicted proteins | sample Cyp1metagenome_FD_92528 | JGI IMG/M metagenome (GOLD analysis project Ga0126342, IMG submission 92528) | Coral microbial communities from Lord Howe Island, Old Settlement Bay, Australia - Cyphastrea 1 metagenome | ecosystem: Host-associated > Invertebrates > Cnidaria > Coral ...
GATGATGATGATGATGACGATGATGATGATGATGAGGAGGACGACGATGATGATGATGACGATGATGATGATGATGATGACGATGATGATGACGATGACGATGATGATGATGATGATGATGACGATGATGATGATGATGATGACGATGACGATGATGACGATGATGGTGATGATGACGATGATGATGATGATGACGATGATGATGATGATGATGACGATGATGATGATGATGATGATGACGATGATGATGATGATGACGATGATGATGATGATGACGATGATGACGATGATGATGATGATGATGACGATGATGATGATGATGATGACGATGATGATGATGAGGAGGAGGACGACGACGACGACAATGATCAATCTGATGATTAATGATGATGACAATGATGATGACAATGATGATGACAATGATGATGACAATGATGCAACAAAGCTGCGAGCAACCTGTCTATGTTCCACCTTGGAAGGATTTCAGATAGATAAAATCCTTGCTGCACTTTCAGTCCAAATCGGTTGATGGCTGACACAAAAAAACCATTGTCCAAAGCTTCGCAAACATTATGTTGGGGTCATGATGCCAATTATTGCCAACACCATTTTAATATATGTTTTATCATTGGGATGAAGATGATGAACATGATGAACATCCATAAATCCCAGCTTTGCTTCAGGGTTTTGATCCACAGCCTGCCATCGAAAATCGCCATATGGCGATCTCCAAGGAACCGCGTCGCTCAACGAGAAACTCCTTTGGAGAAAAACCTCAGAGAGGTCGTTGGTCGTTGCACTGCATGGGGTTGGCAAAAAAAGGGGGGTTTTGTTGGAAAATCCTGGGAAATTTTCCGTCTTCCTAGAGATCTGGAAGGTACTTCATCTTCAAAAATAGATATCAAATATTCAACATATTCTGGCATTAGAGATCCAACGGGTTCATTTTCTGCCTCTGATCTTTCATGACACCTGGGGTGTGCCCAACAGCCAGGCCACCTCGAACCAGAACTGGGGTGTGCCCAACAGCCAGTGCGGAACACAGTTGGGTTTTTGTACTCCAATGGCAACGAAAGCAACTGCCAAATGGCTGTTTCATGTGTATGGTTAATGATGGGTTATTAATGGGCACCAAATTAAAATGGGTTATTAATGGTTAATGATGATTAATGGTAGGTAACTATATGGGTATGGATCAATACCTATTAATACCATTTTTAGGGGGATGAACATCCATTTACCAGCTATTTTGATGTGAACTACAGGGGTACAAGGGTTTTGACACACTGCCATATATTATTCTCCATAGAAAACCTCAAGTCAGGGATGATTTCAGATCATAGCTGAGAAATACCAGATCATTAGAATAGATAATTATCATTAATGATTATAATGATTACTGATAAATACTACCAGATCATTATAGAATTGGATGATGGGAAAAAAAATTGCCGGAAAGCCCCAACAATTTGATGGTAAAAACCCATGGGTTTCCGGTTAAGATTTTCCCGTGAACTCCAATCCAATGATAATTTCTAAGATATAATTAAACCCACTATTATCTCAGTGAATATCCTTAAACCAATCCAATGATTATATCATTCACTGAGATACCCATTGGTAAACTGTCACATAGCTATGGAAAATCACCGTTTTTTAATGGGAAAATCCACTATTTCAATGGCCATTTTCAATGGCTATGATCTGCAGGCTCCACGACATCGCTCGGGCATCTTTCGATTTCCAGGAGCCAGGGCCTTTTTTAGGGGGACCATGGTTGGATATGCTTGGTTGCTTCATGGCATGGTTTTTGGCATGGTGAAAATGGTCACATAAAATCATGGCTGATATCATGGCATTTCTGTTTGAGTGTGTCATGACTTGAGCGTTTGATGTTTTTGAAAAGACTTGCTGAGGTATGGTGTCATCATTACAGAGATCTGGACTGGCTTGCAGGTGCGATGTCAGTACCGTCATCCATTGTCCACGGCTGGATTTTCACAAAAATGCATGCTGGTGCTGAGGAATCCAAGTCAAAATGGAGGAGAGTTCTCAAAACTCTGAACCTGCTGGAATTCTTGATCAAGAATGGCAGCGAGCGCATCATTGATGAAGTCCGCAGGGAGCAGTTCAAGGTCATGAACATGGTCATGAACATGGTCATTCTATCCACAGACAGCTGGCCATAAAATCAAACTTCAAGTGTTCTTGGATTTCTAGATGTTCGTGCTTGCAGTACTTCATGCAGCAGATTACAGTGGATGACTTAGGATGTTCATGGTGTGCCCTTCAGTTCTCCCTGAACAGGTTAGGCCTCTGATGGATTTTAGCTATTCAGAGGATGGTTTCTCGTCCAAAAGATGGGAAACAATTCGCTGGGCTGTGCTGGGTGCTACCATTTCCTTGGATTTTGCTGGCATAATACGGTATATTCATGTAATTTACCCTCTGGTAAACTAATATAACTATGGAAAATCACAATTTTTCATGGTATATTTATGTACCCTTCAGATCCCTGGAATCCTTTCAGGGCTGAAATCCCAGATTTTTTCTGGAAAATTGGAGAGACCACGATGCCACCCTGCCACGATCCACGCTTCCAGGAAAAGACAAAGGCGCTTCAGTGCGGGAAAAGGCATGGTGCTTTGGTGTTGGTGCTTTGGTGTCTCTAATCTAATTTCATTGAGATTTTTGTAGATTGATTGATATAGATGATATCCTACTCGTAAATATATATATATATATGTACATATATAATCACATATATATAGGGATATCCCAATATGTGTCCATCCATGTTCATCCCCAAACTTAGGTCATCTCAATTTGATGTCGTCATCCTGAGGAACGAAAACACGCAGCGAATTCGCAGCGATTTTTCATGATTTAGGGTCTTGGGGTTTAGGGTTTTAGATGGTTTTAGGATGTTTTAGGATTTATTGTTTGTTTTGGAAAGTTTCGAACACACTGGCTCTACGCAGGGATTTGAGTATGTCAAAATATTTTTTGGGGATCGGGCAAACGTAGGGCTTGCAAACAGATGCTCGACCCACAGGAGGTATTATGGACTATCTAAATTGGCCAAACAGGGCCAAACCTTGATTACTGATTGGACAAATTAAAAACATCTAATAATATCATCAGATCATTGGCCAATATTATCAACATAAATGTTACATGTTACATCAAATGATCTAAGATTTTGGAATCAGTGATCTAAGATTATCAAACATTGATTATCTGATATCTAATAATTGTAAGCATCAGATAATTTTGTGAACCAGTGATTACTGATTGGGCTGAATGATGAAGAGGCCAAAGCCATCTTAGAGCTGTTGAACGACAACGACATGCTGCGTGCCGAGCGAGAGAAGGCTCTGTTTCTGCGCTGTTTCTCCTCGGGTTTTTGTGAGTTACACATCGCAAAAATCTATTGCGATCTTAGAATATTATCTGAATATAATATATATATATAATGTAGCTTAAGAAGTTCAGAACTATTCCCATCTTTGACCACATTTGGTCTCAGTTCTTTAAAGATCATCCCTGTCCAGGCTCGAACTCATCGGGAGAAATTCATGGGCATGTCGCGCACCTAACGCCGCCGATGCGTATAGCATCAGAATGTCAAACTTGGCTGATGTTTTGGTTGCTTTTTTTCTCTTTGATGTCTTCAGTTTGCTACTCTCTGAATAAAAATCATCGTTGAACATCCAATGAAGCTACGGCCATCTATGGCCATCTATGGCCATCTGTGGCCTGTGGGCTGCTGTTCGCAAGCTTAAGGTCCTCGGTAGACAGCAATAGCTACTCTGGCTATGGCGGTGGCGGTGGTGGATACGGCGGTGGGAGCTATGGTGGAAGTAGCAACTATGGCGGCGGCAGCGGCGGCGGCGGAAGCTATGGAGGTGTAGATGTTGTGTTTCGGGTGGCAGAATGCATGGGTCAAAATGATCATCGGCCCAAATTGGATGGTTGCATCATGTTTTGGATTGTTAAAAGGATACTCCTGTGCCATTTCTGGTTGGTGGTTTCAAACATGAATGGATTATTTTCCATTTCATATATGGGATGTCATCCTTCCCATTGACGAACTCATATTTTTCAAGATGGTTATCGCACCACCAACCAGATTTGTACCTTTGGTCACGTGGTACCCTATGTTTTCCCCTACTTTTTGCCGAGCCAATGCCACGCTAAAAAAAAACGGTGAGGTGGTGGCAACTATGGCGGTAGCAGCAGCTACTCGGGGGGAGGCTCCGGTTATGGCGAGAAGCCGCCATGGCCCCAGTGGATGTTTTGCCAAGAAATTGAGTTCTGGTAGACCTGGATAGCCAGGTATGACCCCTACGTTGGCAACAAGAAATTCGAAGAAGCACGTCGAAGAAACGAAGACAGAGACGAGTGCTGCACCAAGTGGCCAAGTGGAGGGTGGAGAGAGGGTTGCAAAATGGTGACATCTCACCACTTGCAACATATGTAGTGTACAGAAACATACAGAAATATACAGAATATACAGATATTATCCCCGCAAATTTTCCCCACATTTTCCAGCATATTGTGCCATATTGTACCCAGGCGGGATCGATATGACCGGGATGATGATGACAGAGATCGTCGCCGTTTGGAGCACAGTTTTGTTTTTGTCCTGAATCCATTCACTTCCAAAGGACTCCCAGAAATCAAAACGAATCTCACTTAGTAGCGCTTCAGAGGAACAGTTCCGGTTTCCACCATCATTTCCATGGGATTTCCATAGGTTTCCACCATTTCCATGGGATTTCCACGGGATTTCCATGGGATTTCCAGGTCGTGATGACGATGATCGTCGCCGTCGGGATGACCGGGATGAGCGGGATGACCGGGACCGGGTTTACCCGGGGAAAGCTCAACGATGGGATGATGGTGACCGGGATGAATTGGATGAGTTGTGATATTCATTGTGATTTATATACATTATACATATATTATACATATATATATGTTATATATATTATACATACATATATATATGATGTATATGATGTATATGATGTATATGATGTATATGATGTATATGATGTATATGATGTATATGATGTATATGATGTATATGATGTATATTTTCTATTCGTTCGGAATCACACGACTTTCTTTCGTCAGGATGATCGGCGACGTGGAGACGACCGGGATGGTCGGGATGGTTCACTCCTTGGAGCTGCAGATCTCCAAGAAATCCAATTTTTCCTGAAACGAATTGGCAGTGTGTATAATGATCAGGTATTTCTCAGCTATGATCTGAAATCATCCCTGACTTGAGGTTTTCTATAGAGAATAATATATGGGGATGTGTCAAAACCAATAGTACCCCTGTAGTTCACATCAAAATAGCTGGGATTTATGGATGTGAATAACCCCCTAAAAATGGTATTTTCATAGGTATTGATCCATACCCAATTGGGACTCCTAGTTTTTTTCACTCTAAATTGGAACTGTCAGTCTGGAACTTCTAAACAGAAGCTTGGTGGAGCTTGAAAAACCAAAGAATTCCGAATGTTCCGACTATTCCCAATGTGATTCCCAAACATACCTTAAACACATCCAAAAACATCCAAAAAAATGGGATAGGTTTGGATAGTATAAGTCCATGTTCAATTTCCACCAGTTTCCAATGTCACCCTCCGTCAGGTCGACGTGATGACCGCGACGACCGGGATGAGCGGAACCGTGATCGTGCGGATCGCCCATGATCGCCCGATGAGCACCAGGGGAGGGGTCAACAATCCATGTGAACATAGGGATGTCTAAATATGTCCAGATATGTCCAGATGTCTGGATTTCTGTAAAATGCTGAGATATTCATTGAACTGTTTGGCATTTTGCATATTTTGCATGTGATTGTCTCATTACAGGATAGAATTAGTGGATCTTAGACCATTTTGATAGGATATAGTTGAACATGTTCTGGATATACTCAACTTAATCCAAATGGTCTTTGGAATCTACCATTATATGGAGGTCTAGTCAAGTCATGGGATATTTGGATTCTCCTGTTGGGATGAATGAAAGGAAAAGCATGCTTTGACCATGGCGCCTATGGAAAACAACCATGATTTTGAATGGAAACTGATCTGCAAATCGCGGATTCTCCGATCTATTTATGTGAATCTCCTGGGGTAAATGTATGAAGGTAAGATGGTACCAAGTACCAACAAAAATGAGCATACAATGGCAAACTGGAAACCAAACCTATTGGGGGACAATAATGGCACCCAAAGCTATTGGGGGACAATGGGAAACCCCACCAGCTCCCTGAGGGGATCCCCAAAAAGAAGAATCGCACGCCGTGTCGCGATTTGTTTCTGGCACTGAGGGCGCCGCGACGATGACTTCGACGATCATCGGACACGAAGAGAAGGGGCCTCAAAAAATTGATTTGTCTATATCATACATACATATATATATATATATATATATATACATGTTATATCATATATAAATATGTATATATGTATATATATACACATATATTTGTTATATCATATATAAATATATGTTATATTATATATATATGTATATTATATTATTATATTATAGTATAACAGGCGTGTTTGTCCAAAGCGGTACTGTACCAATGGCCTCAATCATTGGTGTCCCAAAATGCTGAGGACAGAGAGGAGCACAAGCCCGAGAAGCCATCAGCACCTCAGGTGCCGACCTGCGATGATGTTTTTATCCGAACTGAGGCATCTAATAACCCTAGTGGTGATGGTGATGGATGTGATGGTTGGTGACTGGGATGCCGGACGTTACCGCAACATCATTGATTAGACAATCAGCTGTCAACATCAATTGGGATGCCGGAGTTTATCCTTTGATAAACTAACATAACTATGGAAAATCACCATTTTCAATAGCTATTTTGACATAACCAGAGGGTACCACATGATTTGATGACCTTCATCTGACAAGGCCAACTTACTGGACATGGGTGACCCATCACCGGCTGCTCCATCTGCTCCATCTGCACCAGCGGGCTGGGGTTGGTGCACCCAGTGGCGATAGCCTAGAGAGATGGTCGAGTTGAAATGGATCGAAAATGGATCGAAACACCAAATTAAAATCGGTTATGAATGGTTAATGATGATTAATGATAGGTAACTATATATTCAATATATACCATATCTGGTTGACCTATAGCATTTGTGTTTATACCATCCATTTATGGGTTTTATGGTGATTTTGGGATGGTTGATTATTGGGTTGGGCATATTATATCTGGTTGGTGGTTTGGAACATTTGGATTATTTTTCCATAGATTGGGAATGTCATCATCCCAACTGACGAACTCCATCATTTTTCAGAGGGGTGGCGAAAAACCACCAACCAGTTTGTGTTGATTGGCTTCACTTATGTCCACTTACTATCGCCTTGCAAACTCTTGAAGCCGTTGAATCAAAATGAATGAAATAGGGAGATTGATAGACCAACAACACATGACATTTACAAGCAACGCCACTGAAACTTATGATTTTGCCAGGTATATGTTTGGTATATTCTCCATAACATGTGGGTATCAATGATTAGGATTATATATTATAAGTAATCCCTTGTTATTTACAACTGCAATATATATATTTACACATAATAGTAATAATAAGGATAATAATGAACAATACTGACAATAACAACAATGATAATAATGAAAGTGAAAATATTAATAATTCATAATACTAATTTATAACAATAATAACATATTAGCGGTATATTCTCCATTGATGGATGATTTTTCCCCCAAAAAAATCCATGCCATCCACTGGTCCACTGCCCATCATTCTGCCCATTCCCAGGTGCTTTCGAAGGTGGCTCCGATTTCGCGGATTTCACCTCAGCCGCTCCCACCACGGATGGCTTCGGTGATTTCGTAGGACGGTTAATGTGGGGGATGAAGAAATGGACCAATGGAGGAGGTTCATGTGGATATAGGTGATATTTTTTAGGGATCCATGATGAACATGGAGTTAATATGGAGTTAATATGGATGAATAGGGGTTTTTATGTGGGATAAACATGGATTCAGGTGTCAAAATCTCGGAATACCATCGAATCCCATTGGTGGAATGACCAATGATGGGGATGTGCGATATCGAATTGAGGGAACATCATGAGAGATACCCTCTGGTAGTTTAACATAGCTATTGAATTCGGCCACGTATAGTGAGTTTTCCCATTAAAAATGGTGATTTTCCGTAGTTACGTTAGTTTACCAGAGGGTATCTGGATTTCGATAAGAGATAATTACAAGAGATAACTACTTTGATTTTTAATATTAACCATCAACAATGAGGATCTATTTGGTGGCATTCGACAACATAGCGATTTTTAGCCCAATATGGGCATGTAACCAACAGATATGGGGCATAATATCAAGAAAACACTGATATTTCCATGCCCGGGGGTTGGCATGTATCACCAACAACACGATTTTGGGTCGTCCTGAAATGGAGTCACAATTTATGCCCATTCAGGGGTAGAAACTGTAAATCTGCCCTGAAACCAATCCATTGAAAATAAAGAAAAATCGGTGATGAAGCTTGAAACTCGATGCTGATTCTTTTGGGTCAGCAACGAGGTTAACAATGGTAGAGTAGAATCTATGAACAGCACAACTTCTGAAGCATTTTTCCACCAAATTCTCATTCTTCCTCCACAGCTTTGATGGGTTGAAATGGTTCCATATTTTTGCAGTTGCCAAGTGATTCCGTAGGAACATCTGCGCCAGCAGCACCAGCACCTGCACCAGCCCCTTGGAAATGACACAAAATGGAGCTGGGAATTGCCAAACAAAATGCGTCCGACCTTGGAGAATTTCGACAAAATTATATACCCTCTGATTATTTAACTTAGCCATGGAAAATCACCATTTTCAATAGGTAAACCATCTATAAATGGGCAATTTCCATGGCTATGTTAGATAACCAGAGGGTAAATGGTGTGGCAATTTTCAGTAGAATTGACTTGAAAAAGTAAGTGACTTTGACCCCCAAATTCCGTGCCTTTCAGGAAACTGAACCAGTTGGGATGGAAAAAGTGACAAATCCCAGCTTCAAGGTAGACATGTTCCAGAGCGCACCTGGCAACGCACCTGGCAACGCACCTGGCAACGCACCTGGCCAGATGCCAGATCTCTTTGCGAATCAAGGGGATATGAACTTCCAGGCCATTTTTGTGTCAGATGGGTATATTTGTAGGTCCCTAGGTCAAGATGGTCAAGAAGAGGGCATAACTGGCATAAACGGTTTGGTAGCGAACTCTGATTTTGACCCCCCTCACCCCCCTATGCTTTGATGTTGGCAGGCCGGCGGCTGCGGTGGCTGCACTGCCGGCTGTGGCGGTTGCGGTGGTTGCGGAGGTTGCGGCTGTGGAGGCTGTGGAGGCTGCGGAGGTTGCGGAGGCTGCGGAGGTTGCGGCTGTGGAGGGTGTGGTGGATGTGGTGGCTGCCCTGGATGCGCTGGCCCTGGAGGCTGCCCTGGGGGTGGATGCGGAGGATGTGGAGGGTGTGGTGCTTGTGGCGGATGCGGCTGCGGAGGCTGTGGAGGTTGTGGCACTGGCTGTGGCTGCGGCAGTTGCAGTGGCTGCGGCTGTAGCGGCTGCACTGGCTGCGGTGGATGCAATCAGCCAGGTGCTTGCGGAGGCAATGCAGGTTGCAGTGGATGTGGCGGATGTGCGCCGGCGACACCAACTCCCAGCCGGGCACTTTGAACATGGCAGCCATGCAGCATGCCATGGTGCTTTCATGTTGGATTCACATGACGGCGACCTCACAGTGTTAAGGCCAGCCATCTGGACAGGTGGACACAAGCGGGCGTGGATCTCAGGAAGTTGCTGGCACTGTAGTTCTTTTGTTGTGAAGAGGTCTTGACTAGCATGGAAGGGTTGCAGGAAGCCATAGATCAGTGATTCATTTCTGACTTTCAGGAAGGCGAGTTGTTTCATTGATTCGTCCAAATGCGTGGGGAAACTTTGGAGACCTAGCATGACATATCCTTCAATGACAAACGACGACTGAATCTAAGTTGACTAGTCACGGATCTACACAGATTTCGGTAGATTCAGACAAAGAGTGATGGCCATTGATAGTTTGTGACAGCTTCCAGGTCCTTCTTGGATGGCATCTCCAGCAAGCTTCTGGCCGCCAAACTGCAAGGGCGGGTTTGGACTGAAACGTCTTACTTCACAGGTAGAACAGTTCTAGTTCTCAGAAGCACATCATGTTGTCTCAATGACATATCTTGTATGTGTATACATGTAGATTATATACACATATTTTTTTAGATTATACATATACACACTATATATATAAAGGTCATATATGTGTATGTAATATACATATATATATATACATAATATAATATATATATAGTTATAGATGGTATATATTATATGTAGTTTATAGAAAATATAATGTAGAACGTGTTTTGTCCTTCGGCGCATCAGCGCACGTTTTCCGAGGACCTGAATCTGGGCTCCGGCACGTCTCAAGCCTCGGGTCCTTCAAACACCGGTGGAAAGCCCATGGGAGGACCGGCAGCCGCGGAAGCTGTGGCAGCCGCGGCTGTGGATGATGAAAAGCATGTGGGTGAAACAATGTCATAAATCACCCATTTGGGAATGGTTTATACCCAGCTATACAAATGGTGATCTGGGGGATGGTTTATTATTGTACCCACATTATTGTTTTTTTTTCAAGGTATCACTATAATTACTTTCTAATTACTATGAAATATGATTACTATCATGATAGGAATAAGAATTATGGTCGTCATATTCTTGATGACCATTACTAGTAATTAGGGCTGATGAATATCATGATAGTCAATCATTATTGAACTATCATTTATTGATGTTTAGGGGTGGATTATCAGCTCATATCATGACTATCATTATTGATGATGACTATTATGATTATTGTCACTATTATGATGGTTATTTTGTTTCGTCTTCTTTCAATTGAACGTTGGATGATTGGGTTTCAATCCAGATTCGAGGGATCACCAGCAAATCGCGGCAGGAGCGTCCATGGGTTCCATGCCAATGGGCGCCCAATCAACCGCCACAACCGCCATGGCCATGGGCGGCGTGGGAATGGGCATGAACCAAGGAGGAATGCCTCCCATGGGTGGCTGTGGTGGCTGCGGTGGCTGTGGTAGCTGTGGTGGCTGCACTGCCGGCTGCGGCTGTGGCGGTTGCGGTGGTTGCGGTGGTTGCGGCTGTGGAGGCTGTGGAGGCTGCGGAGGTTGCGGAGGTTGCGGAGGCTGCGGAGGTTGCGGCTGTGGAGGGTGTGGTGGATGTGGTGGCTGCCCTGGATGCGGTGGCTGTGGAGGCTGCCCTGGGGGTGGATGCGGAGGATGTGGAGGGTGTGGTGCTTGTGGTGGATGCGGCTGCGGAGGCTGCGGAGGCTGTGGAGGCTGCGGAGGTTGTGGAGGTTGCGGCTGCGGAGGAATGGGGCAGATGGGGATGGGACAACCAGGGATGGGGCAGATGGGTCAAATGGGCATGGGCAATATGGGCATGAAATGATGACCTTGCCCGCCTTGCTGGGAAGTCTGAGTCACCATGATCACCATGTCACCGTCCGATGAAACATGGCACACATGGCTTTTGCACCGTGCCGTTCTGCCAAGGGATGTAAACTGCATCAACGCATTCAGATATCTTTTGATATCTTTTTATACTTGAGTCCATGTTTTTGTTTGTGATTCTTCTTCGATTTTTAACATTGGAAAAACTTTGAAAAACGGTGATCTCTTGGAATGTCTTGTGGCATGGTTTGCCGTGAGCAAAGATTCACCTGCCATGACCGGAGCTCTTGGAGCTCTTGGGAGTCGGCGAAACTGACTGGAGCTGACCCAGCGGTCAATGAAACTGACCCAGCGGAGTGGTTTCATGGCCGAAGCTGTAGATCCCATACTGGTTTTAAGAGATTTTATATCATTTTGATATGTTTTTTGGCATTTCCAGCTGTTTAATCTTGTTTGGAAAATTCAGAATTCATCTTTGCCCATGAAACCACAGCCTTCTGCCATTTTTCTGTCAGCTGGTATCCGATCTCTTGAACCAAAGAGTCACATTGTGGCAACCTGCGAGGACAAAAAACGGCCCATCCAGAATCCAAGTGGAGTTTGTGGAATGGAGTGACAGTGATGTTGTTGTACTCTGGATATCTCTGGATACTTTTATTAATTTCTGCATCTTTATCCTATTTTGGTTTGCTTGGTTTCTTGTGATCTTGAGTAGTTTGATATACTTTGTTTGATACAGTTTGATGGTGTATTTTGCCATTTTCCTGCTGCAGTTTGAGTCCAAGGCGGCCGTTTCCTAACATGGAGCCAGAGCCTGAGGCCCTTCCCGCGCTCCGTAGCTCCGGTGTTGCGAAGCCGAGCCGCTCCCGGCAACGGCTTCGACATCTTCGACCTTGGTCCGTGGCCGCCACAGCCACCATCACCTGTTTCAGCGAGATGGACGTCGACCGGCACGCCGGGCACGGTGCCTTGAGGCGTCGCACCGATGGAGCTGCCAGAGGAAGCTATCATGGTGCACATGGTGCACTCGGTGACTCCTCAAGCTCCGGAAGTTCAAGCGGTGAGACATGCCAAAAACAGAAAGCCATGGAAAATCAGGATTTTTCACCGGTTTAACCCAACATCCTGCTAGTGTTATATATATATGGGTATGGGTCAATACCTATAGATACATTTTTAGTGGGATGAACATCCATTTACCAGCTATTTTGGGGTTCACTAGGTACCAGGGTTTTGACCCATAGCCATATATAATTATATATATGTGTGTTTTCTATGGTTTTTTCTCCCATTCCGGTGGACTTTCCCCAGGTGCAACGGGCTCCAATGGCCTGCGTGGCCTTGCTTCGGCCGCGGGCCTTTCGTGGCTCCCGTGGATGAACCGTGCGCAGCGCAGCGTGGTGCCCAGACACGCCGAGCCGGTCGCGGCCTCAACGGCCTCAACGGTCCCCGAAATGGGAGGTTTTTTACAATTTTTCATGGGTAAATCACAATTTTTGATGGGTAAAGCACAATTTTTGATGGGTAAATCAACTATTTCTATGGCCATTTTCATAGGTATCTTAAACAACATGGCCATAGAAATAATGGATTTACCCATTGAAAGTAGTGATTTTCCATAGTTATGTGACAGTTTACCAGAGGGTAGGGATTTTGAAGGAATTGCTTAGGGTTTTTTTAAGGTCTCCCAGATGTTTGAAAGAATTTCATAGGGATTTCCCAGGGATGTTTGAGGGGTTTCATGGGGATTTTAAGGAAATTTCCCAGGGATTTTTCATTATTTTTTGAACGCTTGTGTTTACCTGGTCTCAAATGTTGGGAATGGGGGCATGATCCAATCCATAAATATTTGTTCAATCATCCCATTTTTGCATTTTTTACGTTTAGCGCCAGTAAGTTTGTTGATGTTCGAGCTTGTTTTGATATTTTTTTTGGTCGATTTCAACCATAGGGGAAGTGACATCAATGATTTACCACAGCCATAAATGGGACAAGATTGTGGGAAAACATCTGCGACGAGGGGAAATGGTTCTCTCCAGTGCGGATGTTCCACCAATACATGGGAAACATGTTGTGAAAACCATCATCATATGGCTATGGATCAATCCCTATTAATACCATTTTTAGGGGGATGAACATCCATTTACCAGCTATTTTGATGTTCACCAGGGGTACCAGGGTTTTGACACACTGCCATATGAGGTTCTTCACAAATTTGATTTGCCGGTACACAACCCGAATTATTGCCACTTTGAATGGAACTGATGAGAAATTTGGATGGATTTGGGGGTGCCAAATCCAGAAAAGATTGAAAAACATAGGACCAACAAATGATAGGGAGACTTAGTCAAGCCAGTCATGAAGGAAAAAAAGGGGAGCTCAGCAATCATGCAGCGTTGACAAAAGCACTTTTTTTGGGGGGGCTTTGTTGTCACAGTTTGAAACCTTGTACTGGTGAAGCCGCGCAAAGTTGCGCTAGTTCACCGATTCCACATATAGATTCTCTGAAACTGAATTGGAAACTATTCTGCAAAAGTCAAGACACTTTGGGCCTGAAAATGAGGTAAGTTTGACTTTTTTTTTGGACAGGAAACCCAGGAAACCACCAATGAACCAAGCACGTCTCGATCTAGGCAGCGTTGGATAGCTGTCCACCACCAGTGCTCTACAAGCAGCCAGGGGCCCTAGATGGGTTACTTTTGAGTTCCTTTCCAAGTTTTTCTTATGGTTCGATGTCAACAAGTAGCTATGTACTTAGCATTTACTTCGCTTTCAACAAGCGACACCTGAGTTTCCAAGTTGTGACCCACACTGTTCCCATTCAGTTCCCATTCAGTTGCCGCATTCCATTCCCAACAAGGCGCTGGGTTCAGTTGGCATTCCTTGCTTTGCTCGCCCTGCTGAGCGACCTGGTGTACTGGCCTCAGCCCACGGCGGCCACCGTCCGGCCACCGTCCATGCGTAACGCGTCGCGAAACGCGTCGCTGGGCCGAGGTGCTTTAGTGTGGCTGCAACGTTCGGAACTTGGGTCATGGCCAGACCATGCATGAAGATATGTGAAGATATGTGACGCCAATGAAATCATAATTCAAGAAGAACATCGAAGTAGATCGAGATGTGAAGATGTATGATTAAGATTTACATCAAGATTTACTATAGATTTATGGGTAAAACCATGTCATAAACCAGTGGTTTGGATCATTTTTTTCATGTTCCCCATTTTCGTTGGGATGATCCAATCTGACGAACTCCATCATTTTCAGGGGGGTAGGGTTGAAACCACCAACCAGAATAGCAATTATAGATATATCTACCATAAGCCATAGTGAAATTGGAGTTATATACACACTTATTAGCGATCCAATATCATAGTGTATATAACCATCCAATATTAACTGGTTATTTTGACACATAGTGTTATGATAATGATATATCTACCATTAACCATCATTAACCATCATTTGCACCATCCCCCCGTCACCATTTTGACCCGCCGGGTTACCAGTCGGGTCGCTGAGGCCTGGGACTTGGACGAAGGTCTTTGGTCAGGCGCGAAAAAGACGAGCGATGTGAGACCGGAGACAGTGACACGGTGGTGACTGGAATTGAATGGGTGTATCTATAATTATGTATATATATTTTGTTTTTTTCCCTTCACGGCGCAGAGAAGCTCACGCTGCGGCCAAGTTGCCAAATGAATTCTAAACAAATCCACCAAACGTCACCCAGCGTAATCCTTTCCGAAGTGAACTGAAAAGTGCTGCACAAGAAGAGACTGACACTTCGAAAGAAAGGTTTCGGCCTGTGCAGAGTCAGTAGAAATTGGTACTGACTTCAAATGGGTGAAAAAACATTTGGCGAAAGCAAAACAGA
>Ga0126342_10012058_pt1 | contig 15433 bp, 11 predicted proteins | sample Cyp1metagenome_FD_92528 | JGI IMG/M metagenome (GOLD analysis project Ga0126342, IMG submission 92528) | Coral microbial communities from Lord Howe Island, Old Settlement Bay, Australia - Cyphastrea 1 metagenome | ecosystem: Host-associated > Invertebrates > Cnidaria > Coral ...
ATTGTATATATATATATATTGTATATATATATATATTGTATATATATATATATATTGTATATATATATATATTGTATATATATATATATATATTGTATATATATATATTGTATATATATTGTGTATATATATATATTGTATATATATCTGTATATATATATTGTATATATATTGCATATATATATATTGATTTCGAAATGGGGAGAAAGCTGATGCCAAATGATCCAGAATACTAAACTTAGAACGCCGCAGTACACGAATAATAGTAGACATCACTAATATGTATGTTCCTTCAAATAATATTAGGTAGGCCCGATGAAGAACCATCCCCAATGTCGCCATTTTTATGGATGGTATAGGCCATCCTCAATGTTTCCTCGGAGTCCTCGGATGTGTTTGTTCTTCCTTGCATGTTTCTTCACTTTCTCACAATAAAAAACTAAAACGCTGCTACATCATGGTTCCACGGTTTTCTTTAGTATGATTATATTTCAGTCCTGTTTTTGTTCATTTTTGGTGAGTTGTGTTGAAAAAGAAACACTGCCACATGTCTTCCACCATTGATTCTTTCGGTAAACTGTTGTTCTGTCATGTGTCTTTATTTTTCCTCACAAATGCCCTGCTACACTTTTGTAAGATCAAACCATTTTTATGTAAGAAAATGGTTGGCATATGCTGGCATTCTATGTTTGAAGGCTTCCCTGATAATTTCTGGTAAACCAGGTGCGTTTCTACCATATCATCCCTATCTCAGTTTAGCCAAAACAGTGCATTCTAAGTTTGCTTTGCTGCACAGCTACGGTGTTGTATGTGTCTTGAAAATATCTCAAAATCATCAACCATAGAAACTGCGGCTGGGATGTTTTTTTTCGCGAAGCGTTTTCCACCCATTCCAAGTTTCAGACCGATCCTATATATCTGGTACAGTAGCACAGCAGCGTTGATAGAAAGCATGCCCGCAACAAAATCTGAACCTTCTCCCCCATTTCTTCTCGGGAGTGCGAACTCGTCATGAAGACGCACCGCAACCGAAAGTTTTTTCCCATCAGATTGTTGTCCCGGAGCCCCACGCCCACCCCGCAACCCAACCCCCCCATAGCAAGGTTTCAAGCACCGATGTAGAAGCAACCATAGCAAGGTTGCCAACAAAAACACGTAAGGCAACGTCAGCATAGCCATGGTCCCCCAACAGCTGCAGAACAACGAACCTTCATGCAAACGCACCGAACCCTGAAAAACGATGAGAATGCGTTATACGCAGGCGAAATCAGAAGCACATAGGCGTGTTTTCACCACATCCCAGGGAATAACGACCATTCGAGAAATGCTATCCACCGAAACTCGGGAAATGTAACACCCCAAGTATGACTTGTCCTGCCCCCAATGTTTTCCCATCTATAGCAACAACCAGAAGATACCAAGAAGTAGTATCATACCACTGTAGTGGGAGCTTTAAGATGGTTTAACCTTTGGATTGCGGTTACTGTATTGGATATTCTGTGCGCCAAAACAACCACCAAAAAGTCCTCAAAGTCTTCTGGCTTATCGGATCCATTTTAGATGAGGATCTGGGGGGACCAGTCCTCATCCAAGTGCTCAAATGTGCGATCGCGATATGACCCGATATGTGAAAATATGTTAAACAAAAATATGTTTCCGGTGAGGGAATTCCAAAGATCTCACTTACAAAGTTCTGAACCTGAAAAACTCTGGCTGCAACCCGCTTCTGAAAAGGGATGGCCCACCGGTATGGCCAGGGGCTAGGGTGGCTTACTAACCAGATTTGCAATTTCTGCTTCCTGACTGGTATTATCCTCCACCCTGCCAGTGAATGATGGCATGCCTTACCTCAGAATCCTGCTGCTCACAACTCTGTGCAGAACCCTGGTCAGTCATGAAACGTTGGTTAGAGGGGTAGCAACTGTTGATAACCCAAAAATAGCCACCGTTTGCCACCGTTTCTGATCCCTAAACTCACATTAGGCCAGACATTGAAACCTCTTTGTGGCCGAACAGCCGATGGTTTTTTTTCCACAGGCGTGCAGAACGTCGTTCCTTGCACTCCCAAAGCCAATGATTTCCCTCCTCTTATCAATGAAAATCTTCGTTGTGGGTTACGCCCCTCAGACGAACATCCAACATTCCAAAATGATGTTGCCAGAATCGGTTGGGATGTCGCCCATTGGGAAAGTCAATTCGTAGCTCCTTGGAGCTCCTTGCCTGTCCATGTTTAATTGCGCATATGGTTGTTTCCTAAAATAGGGGTACCCCTGTTCATCATCCATTTATAGATGGATTTTCGCTGATAAACCATCCAGCGATAAAGGGGATCCCCTGAAATATAGGAAACCTCCACATGGATACCCCAATGATATCCCCTCCAAAAAACGCGCTCCATTTACGCCGACCACTGGATCACCCAGCAGCACCTTGTCGATGTATCCCATGATTCTTCGATTTCTTCGATTCTTGGAATCAACTGTTCGGCGCAGCAAAAAGATGAGATCCGCGAGATGCCGAAGTTTTCCACTTCAAAAAATGGCAACACCTTGTCATCACTGGATTGAGTTCAAGAAAAATTAGACATTACATGGAAACCATGCTTCGTAGCCATCCAAATATGGGAGTGTCCAATTTATACAATACATGTCTATGTTTTTAATATTCCTCACGTTCAACAATTTCTGACTTTTCCTGTGAAAGATACGAAGTCTGTGACACGAACTGAAGCTGCCGTCGTTGATTTACGCAGTCTCACCGCTGGCTGAGCCGGAAACAATCAAGTAGCAGTGGTCGCGGGGTGAATGGAAGCACAAGGTTCGATCAACAGTGATTTGCCCAGCAAACATATTACCAAGATAGAGATATTAATGGGATATCAATGGTGTTTATGATGGGTCACAATGAGATACAAAACTCTATATATATATATATAACTATTATATAACATGATATAACCAACTTGACATGATAGTTGGGTGTGTCTAATTACAGGATACCCCCAATTAATTCCTATCGATTAGAAAATCAATTTCCTTATTAAAGAAGAGCCCCCATTTGGGGTATATTCATATTTTCAGACAAACCTATAGTATTATGAGTTCACCAACAAAAAATGAATCACAAATTGCAAAGTATGTTCAGCCACGCTGGTAGCAAAATCGCAGTGTCTGGCCTCCCCTCACAACATGCTGGCCAAGGATACCTGGAACCCCCAGCGAGCACCTTAGCGCATCGTCTCGCTGTCATACATCCTGACATCAGGATGCGTTGGCCAAAAAGGTACAAGATGCCGAACCAGCAATGAGCGTAGCTCGCATTCTGGAACCAGCAACTCAGCGTAGCGCTGTAGTTGCAGGACAGCATCTCCCAGCATGTGCCCCACACCCGGCCAACGGTGTGCGAAACCAGCCACAGCTGGCATCGTGGGTAGGGCAAAGGGCTGGACAAAAACACCAACATCTTGCAAGCAACAACCATCGACGATCAAACCGACGCCTTGACGAAGGACGAAGGTACTCTTCTTGGATCAATCTTAACTGGCTCGCTCCCCAACATGGCTGATATCATTTGTGTCTTCACCATCAGCGATTCACGTTTCCTGGTAGATCCCAGTAAAAGCTGCTTATCATGTTCCGTCGCATGTATATGATTCATATGTGTTTATCGTGTTGTGTTGTATTCCAGTCGGGTGACCGGTAAAGAGAACAGCTGTCTGAATTGGAGTGTGCTCAAAAATACAAATCAACACTTCATAAATTCTTCATAATAAAAGAATGTCTTCAATTTATGCTACTATGACCTAAACGTCTTGCCACCAAGCAATCATCATAAACGGGGACACCTGTGCCACCGCTTCTGACTTCGGGGTCATCATCCCAGGTCGGGCGGGAGATTCTGCCGATTTTTTTAAAACATCACCCAACCAAACAGCCAACCTTGGATACCTAGCCACAAATGCCCCTTGTGTGAAAAAAGATCGTGACCCAAAGAGATAGAGAAGTAATTTACTGTATACAGATACAATCCCATCCGCCAAAATTAAACACGCCCTAAATGGCTAGCAACATGTGTAAATCCCCTACAAAACCATGGTTTATGGGGGGTCGCTTTATATTAGAGGACAGTGATTCTACTTTTAGTAGGATTTTAGCTTCTAATAGATGTTAGTGTAGGATTTTAGATGAGTAGGTTTATAGTAAAATCTCCCAATATTCTAGCTCCTTTGGTCTACAAGACATGTTTTGACGTGATGTTGAGTTCATGTTGAGATGTGAAAAATGGTCCATTTTTCAGCGTAAAGCCAGATAGCATTGGGTTGACCTATATAAAAGGATTGGATGCTGAGAAACCCAAATTCTCTTGCTGGTTAAACCAATGTGTGGTTGAAGGGTGAAACTTCGTTTGAACCATTGAGAAAAATCCTGGATGTTTACTTCGGGAAGCCGCATAAAATATGAAGTCCCTGTAGATTTCCCAAGTAGTGGATTTGCCATTGGGAAAATAAGCCAACCCCTCTTTAGCAAATCCAAGTAATCAAAGAAAAATGGGTCAATTAGAGGATCCATTGACAGGAAATCCACAGGACTGGAGGTCTAGCCGCCTAGCCATCAGTGACTGGCTTGAACCCTGGTGATCGTAACTACCCCAACTGGGCTTTCCCTATCTGAGTTTGTCTGAAAATTTACGTTTCCCCAAAAATTCGATGCTTGGTCGTGATTTTTCCTATGAACAATTGACGTAAATCAAAGAAAAAATCACCAAGACACACTTACATTACTGCTTGGTGGTTGACCTACCCCTCTGAAAAATATTAGTCAGTAGGGATTATTATTCCCAATATATGGAAAAATAAAAGCCATGTTCCAAACCACCAACCAGATTATAGATGGGTGAACTAAACAATGCGTGCTAAGCAGTTTTGATCCACAGGACGGTCGTGGAAGGGCCTTAGGGGGAATAAAACAAACTTCTACTAACCAGACCATCTATCTGGGTTGAGTCATCATAATTCACCGAAAAGTTCCACCATTCTGGAGTTACTCCAACACCCGCCATCCTTGAAATCCCGAAGCCACAAGAAAGGTGAAAAACTCAAGCCCCATGTGGTGTGGGTGAAATATGGCGAAATAGCATTTCCGGCGGGTAAAATTCCAATGTGGCCCCTTTTTTCTTGGTAACCGGGTCACCGTGTCAACTTGTGGCCTTGTGGATGATTTTTTCATGTTTCTTGGTGAAATCCGGCTTCAATCCAGAAAAAGGTTGGTGAGATCCAGATTGGTTTCTTGTTTTCAATCCCATTGGTGTTGGTGCAATTGCAATATGTTGCTTCAATCCCCGATCATTATTTGTATCCAGACATGTGAAAAAAACTTAGTGGCCATTTTGTTGGTTCAATCCCCACTTGTTTGGGCCCCCTTCTTTTCCACCAAACGCCGGTGATTTTCGCCCGTCTCAGAGCCAATCATCATCGTATTCGCTGAGGCCCTGAGGCCAAACAACTGGAGATCCACCGTTGGTGGTGTGGAAAAGCCATGGTGCAACCCGTTCAGGAAAATGATCTACGTCCATTCATGGTGGGTTTTCCACATTGTTTGTGAGCGAAAAACGGAGGGTAACCATCTGGGTGTGTCTGAAAATGAGTTATAATAATGGATGTGTGATGGGGATGCGATGGGATATATATCATACGGGATATATATATATACATATATATATATATTGAACTGACAATATGATATTTGGGTGTGTCTGAAAATGGGGTATATAGCCCGAAGCTATGGCAAATTTAAGTGGGAGATGACGACATCGATCAAGGTGATGGGATCCATCTGTTTCCCAAGCAACTGGGATGGCGGGTCCACGATGTGAGGAAACCCACTTATATGTAAAAATGTTGATTTAATTAAACAACATTGGAATATAAGCCAAAAAATTAAAAAGGGAAAGGAGGCGTCAACGCCATAAAATATACAGTATCAACTGGAAAGACTGGAGTTTGATTGGGTGATGGTTGTGGGATGTATCCAATAGAATTAATGATCGAACAATCGAAAGTGCGGATTTACAGTTCTGCAACAAGAAAAAAAACATAGCAGGGTAATGCAATTTGGGCACCCAACAGTCAAACGTAGATACGGAAAATCCACCATTGATAGATCATTGGGCATCCTCCTGGGTTTTCCATATCTATATAGTTTACCCCATCCCCTCAACCTATCGACCAACCCAACCCATGGAAAGCCCCTTCAGTGGGTTTCACAAGAAATCTGCAAGGGATGAAAATTCGCAATGGAACATTGATAAGTTCAACCCGCTGGTATCAAACATAGCAACACAAAATGCCTACCATGTCGCCCTAGAGATTTCCAGCCAGTGTTTTCATTGCTAGTTTGGATTCCCAGAGGGTCATGGGTAGTTTTACCGCATAACATGTAGGAAAATTTGGGAGAATAAGATGTGAAAATCATTTAGTTGAGGTGCGAAATCATCGTTGTTATGGCCTTAAAGCCACACGTGTTCTATTCATTGCCCTCTGGTAATCAAATTTGGCAATGGATAATACACCATCTAAAAATTATTTTTTAATCTCCAATTATATCCATTTGTAAGGGAGTAAACGGTTGATTTCCAGCGAGTAAACTGCAAATCAAATTTGAATCAAAGCATGTCCCCGCCTTGTCGTCCGCATGATCTTCTTCGTCGGTCATGGCATAGCAGTGAGTTTCCCTGCAGTTGACTTCACCATCCCCCAAGTTACCTTAGGGCCCTAGGGTAAACATACGAAAAATGTAGAAAAACCATGGTGGAAATCCAGGAAAATTACCTTTTTCGAGTGATCCCCACCCTGAAACACTATTGTTTCTGACATACCATCTGGAAGTATATGTGGTCTATTTATTCTGGGATTCCATGTGGCATTCTTTCTGGCATATACTTTGACATTCTATCTGACATGCTCTCTGGCATCTATTCTGACATACTTTCTGGCATATATTCTGACACTCTTTCTGGCATTCTATCCGGCATCTAGTCTGACATCTTTTCAGGCATTCATTCTGGCATTTTTTAAAAGTTTTTCTAGCATCTATCCCGACGTTCTCTCTATCTGGCATCTATTCTGACATTTTTTCTGGCATTCTATCTGACATTCTCTCTGGCGTCTGGCTGAGTTCCAGCAGTGGAGCTCGCAGTTGAGGTCCGGCAATGCCCACTGAGATCTGGCGCTCGCGGTTGAGGGCGGAGCCCGAGGCACAAGGAGGCGGAGGGTAGGGCCCTCACCTGGCAGGTGGGGAATAGTCTACACATGATGGGTTTCCACAGCTATGTTAGTTTACAGGAGGGAACCTTGAGAACGGTTGATTTTAGAGGAAAGTAGTCTTCCAGCATCCTATTTGGCAGGGTCCATGCGAATTCTGGGGGATTGTACCATCCAACTTACAGTTCCACCCTGAGAATCGCCCATCCCAATGTCGGAAAGGACTCTCTGCTAACCAGCCAACCAACCAACCAACCAACCAGCCAACCAACCAACCAACCAACCAACGACCCTGGGCAGGATCATGTTTTGTTGGAGGGAGGGTACCCTTTGGGAAACTGAGAAAACAATATGGAAATCAGTGGGTTTTCCAAGAGGAAATGATCTACATTCATGGTGGGGTTATCTGTGTGAAATTGCTGGAGGGTAATAGATTGATTTGAAATGCAAATGTTGATTAAACCCAGAACTTTGATCATCAGTTTTTCCGATGTTTTACATGATTATCGTTTAACCAACGAAATTTTGAATTTATCTTGGCCTATGTTTTTCATTGTACTTGTTATTCAAAAAAGTTGGCGACCGAACGATGATTCTCAACAGTATTTGGGATTTCAAGATGTTTATCATGCAAAAAACGTCGGATTTGTGAACCAGTCTCAGTATCAACAAAATGTAGGGTCCTGTTTATCAACTAAATTTGGGATGTATAGATATATAGGATGCTTACGTTTTGGACTTCAATACATTGTTTTGTTTATGTCGAATGGCTATAATCATCCTGGTCAACGAAGCGCCACGTGGAACCCAACAATCAATAAACTCACAATCAAAACATGCAGGTATGGGCCAAACTGATGTACGCGTGTCTGTATACACTAAAGAAACGTAATACTCCACGTGCAAGGGGCGTATGCCAGTTGCAAATCCTTTCGCCACCTTTGGATCATGGCAGATTTCTCCGAATGTATCTGGAGCACCTGCCCTTCTTAAAAGTACAGAGCATCTTCCAAAACGTGTGGTTGCATGTCAAATGTCACTGGTGAGACACCTCAAAAATATTCAAAAATAAACGGTTGAAAACCCAGAAACTTACCATGTTCACGGGTGAAATTATTTAACTACTAGTAACCTGCACAGCCGGAAGTCGACTTTGCCGACACCAGGTAGCCCCGACGCTCCGTTTGCAGTCCTCTTGGGCGCCTGCAAACTAAAGTTGGGGGGTCAGAACTGGGTCCTCAGAAAATCATGGGATTTAATGGGTTTAATGTAAAAATAATGGGAAAATTGTCACCACAACCAAGTAATTGATTCCTTTCTTCGCGTGATCCCCACCCTGAAACAGTTTCTGACATACCATCTGGAAATATATATATATATATTATGGCATATTTATTCTGGCATTCTATCTGACGTTCTTTCTGGCATATACTTTGACATTCTATTTGACTTTCTATCTGGCATCTATTCTGACATACTTTCTGGCATGTGTTCTGACATTCTTTCTGGCATTCTATCTGGCATATACTTTGACATTCTATCATATCTGACATTCTATCTGGCATCTATTCCGACATACTGTCTGGCATATATTCTGACATTCCTTCTGGCATTCCTTCTGGCATTCTATCTGGCATCTAGTCTGACATCTTATCAGGCATTCATTCTGGCATTCTTTCTGGCATCTATTCTGACGTTCTCTCTATCTGGCGTTCTCTCTGGCTTCTGGCTGGGGCCCGGCAGTGCCCACTGAGATCTGGAGCTCGCGCATGAGGTCCGGCAGTGCCCACTGAGATCTGGTGCTCGCAGTCAAGGTCCAGCAGTGCCCACTGAGATCTGGTGCTTGCGGTCGAGGTCCATCAGTGCCCACTGACATCTGGAGCTCGCGGTTGAGATCCGAGGCTGCCGGAGGCGAAGGAGAAAGCAACTCTGATAAATCTAGAGTTCCTCCCCTAGCAAGTGGGAAAAACACCACAAATGTAAACCATCAATAACTTCTCCCTGATCGTGTAGAAACAGATAGTTCACATAGCTCTTGTGACAACAAAAACGGCTACTAGCAGTTGATGGGAGTCCTACGATGGGAGTTCCATTGCACCTGCAACCATCAACCAACATGGTAAACTGCATTGCGGTTTAATGACCAACAACCAACAGGGCAGGTTTTGGTGCATTTTGGGTTGGAGGCTAAACCGGCTAAGCCGTTTTTATGGTACAGTTGGTTCCAAAACCGACTGGTTGTCTTTGGAGATGATAGTGGAATCCACTGACCACTGAAGAAGTGCTGCGTTGCTGGTATTGAAGAAGGGACGATTGGTTGTCCATTTGGATGTTGGATTCCAAGACGATACGAAATACCCTCCGCTAATCAAACCTGGCAATGGACAATCCCTCATTTATAGATGATTGTCCCGTTAAAACCCCCATTTATAAGGGATTTCCCATATATGCTGGGCCTCCGTTTTTGTAACGCCCAATAGCTTTTTCTCCACAACCGCTAGTGTGCAGAGCCCATCAAGTTGGTTGATGTTCACCCATCCAACTTTAGGATAGGTCTACCATGAACATGTGGCTGCGTCTGAAAATCTCTAAAGTTCTCCCAATATTTTCATCCCAATTCTTGGTGAATCAACCGGGTTTTTAGCCAACTCATCCAGCCCCGAAAGATTAACGCCACATGTCCATCCCAAGGGTCACATATTTTTTGCGGCTTAGGTCTAGGTGCCTTGAATATTGACCCATATCCAAGCTGATGGCGTGTATTAATCTTACTGGATCTTACTGGTCATTTGGGATCATACTGTACCATTTCTATGGCTGTTTTTGTGTTTTTTTAAGTGAAACCACCAACAGTAATCATTAGATCATCATCAGTATATACAGCCATTGTAAAAATCAGCGCAATCCGCGAAAATTTGAGATGGTCAAATCCCCCTGTGAAGCTTGCAATGTGGCTGAAGAACCAATGATGCACCTTGCTGATCTGTTAAAAATGGAGGATGGTCCGAGTAAGGGTATCAGTGACAAGGGCAACATGGATAAATTCCGAAAAGATGGTGTCCAACAATCCGGTGGTTTGTCAGTATGCGTAGAATAGATATAATATAATATATATAACATATAATATATGCATATTATGTATATAATATATGTATATATTACATGTAATATGTATCACATCCCTTTCAGAATTACCATTTTGATGACCAAAACCGCCTGAAGTCCTCATCTCAACCCACATTCATCAAGCACTGTACCGGCACCCCAGCAGGTTGCTGAAACAAAGCGAGTCCGCCAGGATAGACATCCAACTGAGTCATCCCGATGGGCTGACCCAATGGCCATCTCAACCGCTGGGCAAATGATTGCCCTTTCATGGGAAATAAACCATGTAAATTGACGGGAATCCCATGGGAATCATGGTAAAATATGGTAAAAATGCGTGGCTTTTCGGATTTAAACAAAGTAAGCTCTATCGCGTACACCTGGTGCCACGGGTTCACCATGCAAAAAATGAGAGTTTCCGTTGGTTCGTATAAGGTTCGTATTCTGCATTCCCATCCAGAATTCAACTCTCCGAATCACCAGTTGGTACCCAGGAACTATCCCGGTCTTGATCGCACCAGTTGGTGCCTATGCCCATTTCATGGCGAACCTTCGCCTGCGGACAAAATACATGTCTTGCCGGGTAAGTTAATGTTCCCACACGTGTTGGCCAAAATTCCGCCCATCACCTGCTCAACCAAGGTTTACCTAGATTTTAAGATAAATTCCAGCTTGCAACCTTCCAGGTGTCTGGCTCTCTGACAACGGTCAGAAGCCACCGGAAATCCCAAGCAAAAGGCACTTGCTTCGCTTGGGAAAGATGTGAACCCTGAGGCCTGAAGGTATGCTGGCCACCCAAGTTATTGCCTATGTAATTAAACCTCAATGGTCCATTGGTTGTGCGGGTAAACTTGCCATTTAGGCTTAGCTATCCATAAACCTATCAGTGCTCAAAATTCATTGAGTATATAGATCATGTTTGCAATATGTTTAGTCATCTTAAGTCACGTGAAACCACCTGAAAAATCTCACATGTTTCATGGCTTCAATCCCAAATGATTGCTGGCCCGCAGGTAGTGATCTAGCCACGGTTCCAGTCCTGCCGGACTCCCCCGGAAATTCCCCTCAGCCGGAACTCAGCCCCCTCCGCGCCCGTGCTGAACTCAAGGGAACCCAGATCAATGAGTAAAGTTGGGGAAAACACTCAGGATAATGGGATATCAAATTGCCACGTTTGATCACTGAAGGTTATCAGTGAAACTGAAGGATTTGGGACCCTGAATGGAGATATGAAGCGATATGAAGCAACAAAGAGTTGATATTTTGAATTCGTGAACCAACAGGCAAATAAATGGCTGGTGGTTGAGCCACAGGGCCTCCAAAAGAGATGCTGGTCAATTTTGGGTATCCCAAGTTGAACATATGTAGTTACTAGTTGAAACCAGGGAAAAGAAATCACGTTGATTGCAGCTGGATCCGCCAAGGAATAAGGAAGTGGATAGCTGGGAAATCCTTAGCTTTGATAGCTAAGTCCCATCCAAACTGGTGGATGTTCAAGCATTTCTCCGCTTTACTGCGGATTTAGGCCTATGACAAGTAGTTTCTCCCAGCCTGTTGCAGCGCACCAGGGGCATCACCGCGGCCAAGAAGGGGACCCCAGGGTTTCCACAAGACTGGACCTGGGGGTTTGGAGAGGTATTGATTTCATGTGTGTTTCACAAGTTTCATAGCCCCCTTTATGGTTAGTTGATCATCTTGCAAACCAATAGGTATTTGAACCCCCAAAAAGATGATATGATGGGGGATTCTATATACCAACAAAATATGGGGACCGTGTGGCACTTGCAGCGTAACCCCTATGTTTTTTATTGCTTCAATCTGTGTCTTGAAGCCGCTCATTTTTCTTGCTGACCCCCTCTCTGTCATTGGTGAATCTCCACATTTGTTGGCAAAACTCCCCATCTCAGGGTTTAAAATTGGGCTGACAAGCCACACATCCCAAGCGGCAACCTTCCTGACCCCACAAATTGTAGCTTCCCATGTGGGTATTTCTATGAAATTCATGGAAATCCCACTCCATCCAACGGTTATTCACCAATCTTTCCATAGTTTCCCTATACTTCCAATCGTCTTCCATATTTTTCCCATCATGTCCCTATTCATGGGTCATTAAATGTTCCCATTGAACATCACCCAACCATGAATGGTATATGGTCAATGCCATGGCTACTTTTTCAGGTGATGTCCAATATATCCAAAATGGGACAGTTACCAACCCCTGCTATTACTGTATTTGATGGCCATCATTGAGGCTGTACACCCACTTTCCCATGTCTGCCTTCTGCCTTGATCTAGCCCCTCGTTCCAGCAGGGCGAACACTGCTGCGGCCCTGAGAGAGAAATGATGGGAAAAATCTCAAAAGAGAGGGGTGCATCAACATTCATCAACAGGATTGAAGATGGGAAACTCAACATTTATACAAAATGAAGATGGGAACAAAATTGGATTTTGATACATGTGATTTTATAGATGGATGTTCATCAACATTCAACAGAGAGAAGGAAATTGCTACAATGAACTCTTTGAAAGCAAACGTAGAACTCGACACCGGCCATTTCCAGTCGGAAACCATCAATGATTTCGATGCAAATGAATTTCCACCAACATAATTACATTAGAATGTTCAAACACGATTCGTGTGTACATCATGGAAGGGAAGATCCTCATCTTCAACAGGGAAAATCAAGAATTTCAGATCAATAAATGCATGCAGAGGGGTCATGGGTGAAGGTAGCATATCAATTCGTATGGAGATGATGATATCGCAAAAAGAAGTTACAACCTCATCAATTTTAGTTGCGAGTGTCAGCAACTAAAATTAGATTATAAACGGCACAACTCAACCCAAATCACGATGGCTGCATCGCAACACAGAGAATACCTGAGTGTGAACCACTCTTAGGCAAATAGCTGCATCATATCATGCCTATTCCCCATGGAGGCAGGTAGGTTATCCAGCGTTTCTGGTAGCTTGCTATCGGCACCTTACATCCCCCTTTCTGTGAGTTGTTTTTGATTTTGGAAACCCGTTGTGGCTTGGCTGCAACAAGTTTGGGGACTTAATTCAAGCGATCTTATGCTATCGGAGACTGAAGATTCCCTATACCCAGAAAATCTAATGAAATCTCTCTGACATATTTTTCGGCCATCATTGAACCAGAATTTCTTCAAGGTCATCCGAATCATCCCTGTCAAAAGTGGGTACCCAAAACGACCATGCAATCTGTGGATCTTGAGGTGTTCTAAGACAATCCTCCTCTGGTATCATCCCGCACAATGATGTCTCTTTGGCAACATCCTTATGCTCTATGCTTCATCTCCGATCTCTTCAACAGTTAAAACAATCACCACCTCCAAAAAAAGAAACAAAACGTCGTCTACTTCGTCTACCGGCTTAAGGTTGACCACGGCACGGTTCATGTTCAAGTTCTAGCCATAAGCTCTTTCAGTCACCACGTATAGATTCTAGATGTACATCCCATTAAAAAAAAAAGTTAATCATAGTCACGGTTCGCTCACCCCTTTTTAAACGGAATGTCTACCCCAGATATCTGTGTATGCATAAAATATACTGTATGTATATGATATGTATAATGTATATATAGTGTATATACAGTGTATATATATATATATAAACTGTTTATATATATATATACATACATATGTTCACATACATTCATACACATATATAACGTGTGATGTGTATAATATATATATAATTGGTTATAAGATGTTATAACGCCACTTACTAATTACTATGGGCACAGAAGCAGCATTCAGCTTCCGCCCAGGCCTCCACTTGCTGAGGCGGGTTGGAGTCCATTTTTTTGGCTCCAGCAGGTGTTGAGCTTAGCGCTGCCTGCGCAGACTGCAGAGAAGTCAGCAGGAATTGCTGACTGTGTGGCAGGCGTCAAATCGATGAGAAGTCGGAAACCTGTTAAACTTTATTTGCGATGATTAAAAAGTTGTTATGTGTTTTCAAATACTCATGTTACACTTTTTCTTGTAAGTTGTATCGATCAAAAAAAAAAAGTACATTATGGAAAAGAAAACATCATCTACAGTAGTTCACATCCTGGAAAAAATGTTGTCAAAAGAATGGAGATGTGTCACCAATAAAACTGTGTTTTTTATGTGGATGCAACTCAAAGAAGAGTACCTTTAAAGAATTCATCGTTGATCCTCATTTGCATCATCAGTTTGTTGGCTGAGGCATCTCCCATGTTTGGGGCCCGCTGTCTCAACGTTTGAAGTGTCTCAGGATTTGACATCAACCAGTTCGGCTCAGCCGCGGATACCCCAGGGTCCTCTTCATTTTCCCATTTGGTGTTGTACCTCATATCAAACTTTGGTCAAACCTTAGCACAGTCTGAATTCCGAAGATCACCAGTTGTTCAAACACACTCGCAATCAATCCATTTTTCTGGGAAAATTACAATAAATCACTAACCTGAAATAAGGCTATCTTGGGGATGATTTCCCTCTACGTGCACCATGATCATTGTGAGATCGCAGTGAGGTCGTTATTTGCTTCACCTAGATTTTTGGTTGGCTTAACCCCATACTCTAACTGTACAGGTGGTATATTCCGAAGCAATCCAGGTGGGTCATCTAAATCCGATGACTGAAACAAAATCAAATATTAAGGGATTGATATACCCCAGGTATATATATATATAGTATTGATATGTATGTGTTCACACAAGCCTAATAGCTGTAACAGCGAGCACGATCTAGAGCACGATTTTTGGCACGAAGGAGAGCACCAGAAAGCACGATCTAGAGCACGATTTTTGCCACGAGGGAAAGCACCAAAAAAGCAGGTTTGAGGCACGAAGGAGAGCACCATAAAGCACAATTTTTGGCACGAAGGAGAGCACCAAAAAGCACGATCTAGAGCACGGTTTTTGGCACGAGGGAGAGCAACAAAAAGCACGATCTAGAGCATTTTTTGCACGAGGGAAAGCACCGAAAAGCACGATTTTGTGCACGAAGGAAAACACTCAAAACAACGTTCGCCCAAAATATAAAGAAATCCTTTTTTTGACTGTTACAGCTATTAGGACGGA
>Ga0126342_10012059_pt1 | contig 15433 bp, 11 predicted proteins | sample Cyp1metagenome_FD_92528 | JGI IMG/M metagenome (GOLD analysis project Ga0126342, IMG submission 92528) | Coral microbial communities from Lord Howe Island, Old Settlement Bay, Australia - Cyphastrea 1 metagenome | ecosystem: Host-associated > Invertebrates > Cnidaria > Coral ...
AAAACATTGTGATTTTCCTCAAAAACATGGTGATTTTCCTCAAAAACATGGTGATGTTCCTCAAAAACATGGTGATTTTCCTCAAAAACATGGTGATGTTCCTCAAAAACATTGTGATTTTCCTCAAAAACATGGTGATTTTCCTCAAAAACATGGTGATGTTCCTCAAAAACATGGTGATTTTCCTCAAAAACATGGTGATTTTCCTCAAAAACATGTTTCCTCAAAAACATGGTGATTTTCTTCAAACACATGGTGATTTTCCTCAAAAGCATGGTGATTTTCCTCAAAAACATTGTGATTTTTGTCAAAAACATGGTGATTTTCCAGTTCGCAGTGACTTCGCAGTGGATTTTTTGACCTCAGCCGCCCATCCCAAGCCGGGCCTTTCGGGCCGGTGTCGTCGCCTCCTCACCTCGATCCTTTCGAGGACGCCCACGAGGACGGGCCGGTGTCGTCGCCTGACTGATGTCGTCCGTCCAAGGGGATCTTTCAGAGGTTGACTCATAGTATCTACCCTCTGGTAAACTAACATAACTATGGAAAATCACCATTTTCAATGGGTAAATCCACTATAAATTGTCATTTTCAATAGCTATGTTAGTTTACCAGAGGGTATTAATCATGGCTTAACAATGGTTAATAATGGTTAATATACTGTTAATGATGATGGTTAATGATGATGGTTAATGATGATGGTTAATGATGATGGTTAATGATGGCTAATAATAATTACTGGTTGGTGCTTGAGCCTACCCCTCTGAAAATGATGACGCGGCGACGTAGTCATTTCTTGGTAACTGGTGAAAACGATGAACAGTTCAGTGTGGGGAAGTCATATATCTGGTTGGTGGTTTCAACCTACCCTATATATGGTGATAGTATGGTTTAATTGATGGTTTAATCCCATTGATTATCATACTTAGTTACTTAGCTGGTTGGTGGTTTCAATCCCTCTGAAAAATATGAAAGTCAGTTGGGATGATGACATTCCCAACTGAATGGAAAAATAAAAGCCATGTTCCAAACCGCCAACCAGATTAGATCTATGTATCTATGTATCTATTAATTACAGTGTATCTATTATCTAGTAATGTATTTATATTACTGTATCTATGTATCTATGTATCTATGAACAATGATCCCCTTTGAACCCTTGATTTTGAATAATTTTGAATATCTATTCTGAGAATAATATCCCATCTAACCAGGTCTCTAAGGGGATATCTAAAGTTCAGAGATTGGCTCTTATTATTCAAACATATTCAAACTATACTTTTTTTAACTATATGTTGCAAACAATTGCATCATGAACAAGTCTGGTTGACGCTACCAGTGACTAATTACATTTTTTTATTGGCATGTTCCCGGAGATGACCCTGGAAAAGCCCTGCATCTCGGAAGGGCTTTGCCGCTCAGTGTTCGGATTTGTCGGCACCATGAAACAAACATTGGAATGCAATGAAGGAAGACTAGTATTACACAAGATTTATTTATGGGTAATGTCAACTTTCCATCCAACCCATTTGTCAAATCAGCTAAAAAGAGAGATGCAAAAGCCACACGTTCAAAATCAGGAACTTAGCTGTGTAGCGTTGGTTGCATCTCAAATTAAGGTGTTAACATCTCATTTTTTGTAAGGTGCTGACAGCTGCCAAGAAAATGCATAATACAGCTATCTCAAGGAAGGTAGAAAGAAACAAAACATGCCTATCAAAATAGTAGGAATGAAATGGAGAGACATTGACAGGAGAATACCTTTTTTGGCACCCCTACCATGACTCTCACAGTATCCAAAAAGAAAAAACACCACCATTTGGGGGTGAAGTACTGGCGCGGGTACATTGAGGCTCTTGGTATATCCATCAAGTAAAATGCAATCAAATCATATCAAAATAGGTGGTGAATCATTGTCCTATCTTCTAAATGGAATATATTCATAATCTTTCTGGTTTCAGAATATGGTTTATACCTAATAGTATGTGGTTTTGCTACGGGCACACATTGGATACCATATATATATATATACAATTACAAGGTGAGCCCCCCCAGTTGTAAGTTGGCAGTTGGTATTTATAACCCTAAACAACTATATCATATATCTACCACAAGCCCCAGTTAAGCTACTTAGAAACCAAAGATATCTAAGTAGAGGGTCCCACCTCCGTTCGCCAGATTTCCCCGGCTCCTCCTTGGTGACCTTCTCCTTTGCCTCCACCGAAGCGGCTCGGGCGGGTGTGGCCACCTGCACCGCGCATGACGTGTGATACGAAACCATTGTGGTTATGGTCATCATCATGAGCATACCTGGTTGGTTAAATTATATTGATCTCAGATGTTTGCAGCTGTTTGCAGGTTTCAAATCCGTTCAACTGACTCAGTTGGGGTTTCAACTGACTTAGTTGGGGATATGTTGATTGATTTTTTTAAATACAACCCATGATCTGTTGAGTATCTAAGCTAAACCAAGCCTCACTCTTGGCAGCTTTGAAAAGTGGATGCTTAGATAACTATGTCTATGACCACATCACAAAAACTGCAAGATTTGGATCTTAAGTTGCTGATCCATACCCAAAGCAAGCTGAGCTGCCACACTCTTGTATGACATTCACTCTCCCTGCGATCTTTCTTTCATCGGAAAAAAAAGGGGTTACTTGAGGAAGGTGAAATTGGATATGTATCCCCCTTTGCCAGCCTCCAGTACCTCATCCCATCTACCATGGCTATCTCTCAACTTGTAAATCAACACAGCGAAACAGTTTTTAGAGTCCAGAGCATGATCCCATTCCATCCACTTTTCCCACCCCAAATTACTCACCTGTTGGACCTCCACGGTTGGCGTGTCGCTCTTCTTGGCCGCTTTCCGCGGCGCAAACGGCGTCAGCGACTGTGGCTTCGGGGTGCTGGGTGCCGGCACCACTGGCGACGTCGGCTGTGCCGGCGCCGTCAGCGGCCGCGGGGTGCCGGGGCAGGGGCGAGGCGTCTGCGGCGCAGGCGTCTGCGCGGGGGTTGTGGCAGCCCGGGCTGGTGTGGAAGGCGCACGAACTGGCGGCAGGTGGTTGCAATGTGAGATTCCTTCCAATGTCTGGCAGATTGAAATGGATTTTTGACTTACAGTAATTATAAACTATACATCTGCCAACTCAATGTTGGAATCTCTGGGTAAACAACCAAATGGTCCAGAATAAATGGCTACAGTATGATCATAATCCGCTGATAGGGATCATGACCTGTCCAAGTGGGGGGAACTAGCTATAGCTAGTGTTGGAGACAAAGCTGCTTACTCCTGATTTACCAGTCAGTTGTGGTGAGTTGTACACACGTCTTGCATCCACGTGAATACTTCCAAGAATTGGCTGACCTAGGACAAACAATCCACCGTTCATCCTGTGACACACCCACTTGCTCTTGGTCACCTTGTGACTTGAAAAGCTTTTCGCTGTATGATTTTGAGATATATTTGGATCATCCAAGGGGTATGTTGGATGATCCTGGGCTATAATGGGGATTTAAACATCAATCCTTATTGGCAACCTTTGAGATATTTCAGGACCATTTATGGCCATAGCATCACCGTGACCGGTCCAGCCTGGAGAGGCCACATGCCTTGCTTTTGGGAGATGGAGAGCTTAAGAAAAATAGACGCTGCAACCTCAAAATAGTTAAGAACTTAAGAACGATAAGTAGATCTGATTTGTTTGCAACCAAGATCTGGTTGGTGGTTTCAACCTACCCCTCTGAAAAATATGACAACTCGTCAGTTGGGATGATTTTCCATTCCCAATATAATGGAAAGTCATAATCCATTCCATGGTTCCGTTAACCACCAATCAGAGATGGTTTTTGAACAGAAACTGGGGAAAATCAAGGGGGAAACATCATCTAGCTCTCCCATCGACTCACTTTTTGATTGGCTCTGAATTGGGTTGAGATCATCCTCAAGGCTATGATGGAACAATGTCAAGCCTTAAAATACATGTGAATAATTATGCATACATCTTACATATGTATATAATGTATTGAACTGGGATCGTCATTCTGGTTTGGATAAGAAATAAAAAAGGGTCAACAAAAATAATCTGGACTTTCATTGTAGCACCCAAAAAAAGGTAGAACAGCACGACAATCCTACTTAAAAATTGGTGCCACACATCATTAAGCAGGGTTGGTTAATAAGTAAAAAAAGGGATTCCCCGTTCTTGCATTACTTGGATTATTACAATATATATTAATCCCCAGTATATAAGGTAGATATATTATAATATATTATAATCTTGGTTGGTTAATAGGGATTCCTCTATTGGACTATTATAATATATTATAATCCCAAATATAGCCAGGTAGATAAAGGTAAATCACCATTTTGAATAGGTAAATCAACTATTTCTATCAGTGTATTTTCAAGTTCGCAAACTGTTAAATGACTGACTAGTTCGGCTATTTGGGGATGTTTCTCCTTCCTAAACATCATTTTCCCATAATGACTTTCCCATAAACTAACCCATAGGATCCATGTATGCTATATACCAGCACCATGGATCCTATGGGTATATAGTCAGATATAAATCCTATGAATAAATATGATATGTGAAATCCATAATTTTCCCATAAATTTCCCATAATTTTCCCATAAATTTCCCATAAATTTTCCCATACATTTCCCATACACTAATAAAGGGTAGTATAATCCCCGAACTCACCAACCCGTGGATCGCAGCTCGCCGAATCCTCCTCCAAGGCGCGGATCCGGGGAGCGACGGCGCTTCAGGGTGCCCGGCGTCGAATCACCCGGTCAAAGTCTGGGGAAAGACAGTTATAAGCCCTTACTCAGTTATAAGTCAGTTACAACTTATGGATGTGGGTCAAAATGGAAGACCTAGGGGACCACAGATGTTAGTCTAGTTTAGTATTAACCATCCAATTATTGGGGTACCTAATTTTGACCCATACCCTTATAATACTTATAACATCTTATAACCCTATCTGGTTGGTGGTGCAATGTGCCCATCTTGAAAAATATGAGTTCGTCAATGGGAAGGATTATCCTATATATTATTATGGAAAAGAAAAAAAAATCCAAACCACCAACCAGTCAAGTTTCATGGTACAGTCAATAGCTTGGTATATGTGGATAATATGTGTTGGATATATTATGTTATAATATTGGATACGTATATATAATCAATCACTATCACAGCTTTATTATCACAGGATATAACTACATTGGATATCATTGGATATCATGACAAACTAACTAACTCATTATTAAATCTTGACAACATGATAAAACTATTACAGAATCTACTGTAACTAAACTGAATCATGTCTGATGATGGCTAATCAAATAACTCTTGATCCAACTATAACTAACCTCTGGTAAACGTTTACGTAACTATGGAAAGATCCACCGTTTTTAATGGGTAAACTCACTATTTCAATGGCCATTTTCAAGTTCGCAAACTGTAAGCAATTACCAAAGGGTAATTCTTGATCCAACTATCACTAACTGGTACAAAAAAAACTCGATCTACTTCCTGGTTCACGTGGGGTTCACCAAGGATTCACCAACAGCGCACGTTTGTTTCTCAACAGCAACCATGAACCAATCATGGCTTAACAATGGTTAATAATGGTTAATGATGGTTAATAACAATGGTTAATGATGGTTAATGATGGTTAATAATGGTTAATATACTGTTAATTAATGATGATGGTTAATGATGATGGTTAGTGATGGCTAATAATAATCTGGTTGGTGCTTGAGCCTACCCCTCTGAAAAATATGACAGCTCGTCAGTGATGATGAAATTCCCAACTGAATGGAAAAAAAAAGAAAATGTTCCAAACCACCAACCAGTTAAGCTTTGTTTTTCAAACATATATATATAGTGCATACATGTCACGTGGTCTGCTCATCAAACAAGCCACCCATATTCACCCATTGATTTCTGGTGATTGATGGGCTCAAAACATCTCACCCGTTGCTCTCCAGTTAATTAACGTAGATATATGAGCCCAGCATTTTTAGATAATTTTCCAAGTCAGTGGAAACCCTCAGGGTTACCCTCTGGTAAACTAACATAACTATGGAAAATGACCATTTTTATTGGGAAAACTCACTATAAATTGCCATTTTCAATAGCTATGTTAGTTTACCAAAGGGTATCCCACTGTTTGGGAAATTTGCTGGAGGGGTAACTCAACGAGCTCCGAGAGATTGGAGGATCATCCCACTGAGTGACTCAACGATGATTTTAGTCAGCAAGTCCATTACCCTCTGGGAATTTGTTACAGAGCTATTGAAGATGGCTGTTTATAGTGAGTTTTCCCATTAAAAATTGTGGATCTTTCAATAGTTATGTCAAAATTTACCAGAGGGTAACTATGGTATTCCCCGAAAACAAGTTGCTTTCAAATCCACTTGGGCCACTATCATGTGCTTGGGGAACTCAATTTGTAGCGACCACTGGCCTTCCACCAACTTGGCCAGGGTAGAGTTCATTGATTGGAACTGCGCCAAGCTTGGCACTCCATCACCTGTGTGGATGGCATCTAGTGGTTCTTGGGCATGGAGAAAATGGGGAGATGGGAAATAAAAAACATGGGGAGAAATTGTAATGGCACCACTCAGGGGGTCATTCTTGTCGTCCGGAGTTCCTTCGTCTCTATCCCTGCCTCCTTGTGAAGAACAAGTCTACAAGAAGTACAGGTCTGTCGAGAAAAAGACATGGTTTGGTCATAATGAATATCATATGTATATATATATATATACTGTTTATGCAATATCGACCACATATGTCACATGTCTGAGCTTCTCAAACATGTGAATTAGATCGAGCGTGCAAAACATGTGTACGTTACCAAAACTCCATCTAATCCATGGTAGTTGGAATTTTACTCATACCAGCGGTACCATCCATGGTATATTTGCTGCGACTTTGGCCACTTTGGTGCTTTTCTTTCTTGGAGAAAAAATGAATCAACTAGACAACTAGATTCTAGATGAACCATGTTTCTGGATAATTTATACATCCCAAGCATTCCCGAAACAGATTCAAGGGCGCGTTTGAGGCCTTCCCCAAGCTATATGCTCCATGCATGGAAGAATTCCACAGATTTCCCCAAGCATCACCCACATGTCAGGTAGACATAAACATACCATAAACAGACTATCAACATACATTGAACATGTGGGCAGCATCTTTCGGCGGCAATCACCGTGGCTTTTTCACCGGGCCACGATCCGCTTTCCTCTGCACGCGATCACGCAAATGATGGAAGTCCTGGAGTTGGGACGTCAAGGATTGCCTGTTGGATCCACTTGGAACTCACTTCGAAGTTAGAACTGTAGACTACTAGAAGTAATATATATATATATATATATATAGATAGTAATAATATTAATATTAACAATCATAATAACAATAATATATATATAACTATAACTATGATATATATATATATAATTATACTATATATATATATATCCAACATAAAGCCTTGTTCGCCTATATAACTATAACATGTTTTAATCAATAGAAGTGAATTTATGTTTTAAAACAAGTCAAAGTTAAATGAATGCTATATGACCTGCATCCTCCCTGGTGGATACTCTCTCGGAATCAACCACATGGAAATTTAAGATCCACAAAATGAAGGAGGTTATCTATGGTTATCTATTAAATCTCCACTTAAGATCTATAAATTTAGATCCACATATGGAAATTTGATATGTTTAAGATCCACAAACATGGAAATTTGATATGTTTATAGCTGGGAAAATTCAGATGTTGGAGATTTTCCATTGCCATGACCGGAGGATAACTCAGGGTGGAGGCCCCGTGCCCAAATCCTTCGTGTCCATCAGATTTTTTCGCTTATAGCAAAATTCCTGGTTTGTGGAGTGTAAGGTATTGCAAACATTCACTGGTTGGTGGTTTCAACCCATCGGAAAAATATTAGTCAATGGGAAGGATTATCCCATATATTATGGAAAATAAAACATGTTCCAAACCATCAATCAGATTCACATATCATGCTGAGCCCGAATTATTCCGGATTATTCATACATAACCCCTGGTTTGTTCGTATGCTTCGGCGTACTGTACCATTTTAAAAGCAAATGGCCCCTAAAAAATCAACCAGGGTCAACACTAATGCGGCGTTGACTATGAAGCACCTCCCAAACACATTTAGAACAGTGAATTCCCGCTCAAGTTTAGTGCCAAATTGTGCTTTTTATTTTTATTTTGACTTGCTACAAGCCAAATCCACCCAACAAAATAGAACAGTCAACAAACATGTACCACACTCGAGATCCTATAATTTATCATGTTCCTATTGTTTCTTTTTGGAGATTCCTACACCCCAGATCTAACCCATCAACGCCATCAACGCCATAGCAGGAACTCGTCCTTCCAGTTGGGCACCGAAGTCACGTCTGCCTTGCCCTTGAGGCTGGACACCAAGGCCTGGAAGTTGTACAAAGACCATAACTTGAAAGCAATTACCTACTGAAGTCAGCATTTCAGCATAATAATTTACCAAAATTAGTATTTCAATACATGAAACATCATATTTTATCATTGCCAAAATGAATATGTATATCATTGCACTATTTTTGAAAGCAAATACACGTGTGCAAATACCATGCCAATGATGATTAAATAAATATGATTAAATCCACTTGTCAGCATTTCATCATAATAACTTACCAAAATTAATCAAAATTAGCTAGTTGTACTAACAAGTGGATTATTGTTAGAAGGTGGATACGAACAAGTAGGTACAGTTACAGTTATGTTTGTTTACTACCAACTAAATTATGTGTTATGAAAACCTGGGTGAAAACCCTTCTTGCCAATCAAGTGAACTATTGTTGTACTTGGGCGGTGCAGCTGAAGTTACAAATGGATATAACAATGGCGAACAAAAAAAAAACATAAGTTGGGATATACCCCATGTAACTTTGGTTATATATCCACTTATACCTGGAACTGCACTTCCAAACAATAATCAGCATGTAAGTGATACCTACTTTTGAAAACAAGTGATAGCAATAAGGAATAATTGACTTACCTATAAGTTGGAAAAAACTTGGAATAAGTGGATTATAACCCCAGTTGTAAGCAGAGTAAGTAGGGTAAGTAGGCTAACTTAATGGAACTGGTTAATAATTAATAGGGATTATAATGGATTATATATATATAAGAAAACTCATAACTCGATGTTACGACCCTGCAGCTCAGGTCTGTATTGATCCTGCAGCATCAGGTCTGCAATTTGACCCCTCCGTCAGACCCTGGCCCCATCAAAAATCAAGGGTCTCAGGGTCTCAGTAAATCTGCATCTTATTGTTTGGAGTCTCAGGGCAACGGTCACTTTCACCCTTTCACCCCCAAATCACGGAGAATTTTGAAGGGTCTAATGAACCTCCAATGTCTGTGTAGTGACCACTCATAAGAATGAAAGACTTCCCAGCCCCATCGCCTGCAACTCTTCCTTCGTGGCAACTTCCTCTTGGTTGGCCTGGGCGTGCGGGACCTTTGCAGCTTTTCTTGGTGGCCAATGGTTGCTGGGAATTGTGAGGGTCATGATATAGACAAGGCTTGAGCTTAATGTGGCTTTGGGTCAACAATCAACATTCACCGGAAAGGGTATAGCTGCTCATATCGCATCTCATCTTGTATCATGTCGTGGATGCTACACTACCGGTACTGCGGAACCACGATATTGGCATGGCTTAACGCAAATCCCATCAATTCCAAGTGGCTACTAAGCCTGGTAATCTTGAGTTCCCTGACCGGGGCTATCCCATCTGCATGTTCTTGGCTCATCCACATAGCCGTTGCCAGAATAAGCTAATTGATTATCGTCTACATAGTTCTGCTAAGCTGCTTGTTATCTAGTTATCTAGTTCTGCTGAGATTCATAATATCTTATAACATCTTAAAAGTATGGCTTAAATCCCCTTGGATGTTATTGGATGTTATTGGTATATACTTCACTTACCAAAACCTCTGACCACGGAAGCCTCGCAGGCGCCGGCTGTGCCTTCGTTTGCAGGGCACGGTTCAGTACGATGATGGCTGCGCGGGAAGGCACATCCTGACCGCAACTTCCAGAAGTTGGCCCAAAGGATACCGAAGTTGTGAACAGAACTCCAAAAAGTATGCTTCATGGCAATGATACCTACTTGGTGGCTCATCCCGCTTAGTAAGTGGGTTATAACCGGAGCTATAAATGGGATAAGTAGGGTTAATCCACTTATAACTGGGGTTATAACCCACTTACTAAGTGGGATGAGCCACCAAGTAGAGTATCCTAATAGTTAATAATTGGCTTTATAAAGCAACTTATATCTGCGGGCCACCTCACATCCCAATCACCATCTCGTTTGCAATGTTCCTCTTACCCTCTGGTAAATATATGTAAACAACTATTGAAAATGTTCATAGAAATAGTGGATTTACCCATAAAATAGTGGATTCACCCATAAAATAGTTGGTGATTTTCCAGTTCGTTATGTAAACCTTTACCAGAGGGTATAGAAATAAGCTGGTGATTTTCCATTTATAGAATGTATATATACTGTAATCCCATAGAAATACCCATTGATAGCATGGTGATTTTCCATAGTTTAATGTAAAGGTTGACCAGGCCGAGTATGTCCCTTTTTTTTGGGCGGGGCTTCAGCCACTTTGTGTTTTTTCGTAAGTCGAGTCCCGCATCGCGGTAGTCGCATCCTGCTGCAGACTTTCCAGGCTCTGCTTGGTTGCCGTCTCGCAGCGATTCGCCTTTTCGTCTAAGGCTTCCTGGCCGTCGACGGGGACACCAATGGCACCTTATACCCAGATGCTCCATATATGGTATATTTACCTACATTTGGGTGTTTTTTAGGGTAAATGTTGGTAAATATTCCATACATGGAGCATATGGGATATAGCAATGGGAGATCTTCAGGATTCGATTTCATGGAGGTACCGTCAACGTACCGTAGCATTTTTGAGGCCATATTTCGGGGGCATATCCCCTGAAATTTAGGCCTTAGAAAAATGGCAGGTACCTCCGATTTAGGATCCTGAAATGACCATTGAGTATAGCATTTCCGGCATGTGGAATGGCTATGAAAGGGAATACGCCCACTAAACAAACAGGGATAGGCAGTGTGAGGACAGAACATAGGTGCTTCATCATACAGCCACTGAAAATACCCGAGTTCATATCGTCGGCAGCGGAAATGATAGACACGAGGCAAAATTGTGGTACATAATGGTACTAATACAATTCTGAGTCAATTTTTACAACGCTACACACACATATATATATATATATATTTACCCTCCGGTAAGCTATGGATAGATCGTTTCCAGCAGCTTCAGCAGGGGGCCAGAATCCCATGAAGATCGGACAGGTCGGCCAAATGACCAATGGGTGGGATCTGGTTCTGGAAACACATCATTTATGCTGACTTTAGGCTAATTTTCTAGGGGATTTAAATGGATTTATATGGATTTAATGGGATTCATTGGAATTCATCGGAATGTATGTTGGATTTAATGAAAAGCAAAGACTTACTGAGTCTTACCATCAATCAACTCTGTGATTCAGCACGTCCTATCTCTCATGACAATAAACATGACCAAACACAAGAACACACACCCACACTACCCTCTGGTAAACGTTTACATAACTATGGAAAATCACCATTTTCAATGGGTAAATCAACTATAAATCACCATTTTCAATAGCTATGTTACATTACCAGAGGGTAGTGAACTCGCATCAAATGTGTGTGGTAAAAATAAACCTCTTTGTAAGAAAATCCTCAAGGTAGTTTTGCTCCCTTTTAGCACCACATGTTCACTTTGCCGCCACTCTCGTCTTTCTTGACACGCAACCCCTCTGTTGATTGATGTTGATATACACATTTCTTTCATGGTAAACATCCTTCATCAATTCAACTGACGTAGGTATAATACAATTAAAATAACAAACGTAACATGATTTTTTCATGGTAAACGATTCAAATTCAAGTCAAGTTGTTTAAATTCGCAACGGAAAAAAAAAAGAAAAACTGATCAACCACCTGTGGATCTGCCCATCTCCCCATCTGTCCCTAAGTGTGTCGAATTCCTCCATACTGGGCACCTGAAGCTGCGGAGTCAGTTGGGATCGTCATCCCCAATTTGGGGGTCAAAATGTAGCTAAATTCCCAGGTCAACGAGTCATGGCGGGGCCCTGAAGCTGGGCCATGACTCCAATGGAATATAGGACAGCCATAATGAAGTCCAATAAATTGAACTACCCTCTGGTAAACGGTGACGTAACGAACTGGAAAGATCCAGCATGCAATATAATGGGTAAATCCACGAACGAAAAAATCACCATTTTCATTAGCAAACATTGACATAAACAGAGGGTAATCATCAGATCTTCATCTCTGATAACTCTAGAAATTTGAATCTACCATCTGGTAAACTAACATAACTATGGAAAATCAACATGTTTAATGGGTAAATCCACTATAAATGGCCATTTTCAATAGCTATGTTACATTACCAGAGGGTAAGGATTGCCAAGGTACATCCTTGCTGTCAGCTTTCTCACTCACCTGGCGCATTGGGAAAACATCCCCGTGTGGCGCAGAGATCTGTGCAATAAAATACCTTGCAAAACTCTTTTTTTTGGCAATGTCAAAATAAGGCTAAAATATAAGGTCAAATACGATTAAAGACTTCAAAATCAATTTGCTACTGTAGTTTTCATGTTTAAACATGTTCTTTCGGGTTTCAGTACTTTGCAGCCTCAACTACCCGCTACGCTACGCTATATAATATCACCTACAAGCGTACAATCATAGATTGAGGTGTTGCCCCCATGTCATCGACCATTGATAGGGATCAAATCTATGCATTCGACACTGGCCGATTCTTACTGAAGCAAATCAGTGTCGCATGTGCCGAAATCATTTGTGCAATACCTTCAATTCACTATAGTCATGCAGCCACAAACCTGTAAGCATGTCAAATACATAATCATTGCATGCTGGTCCACAAGAACTTGAAACATCTAAACAGCTCTTTTCTCTCACAATCCTCACAATTCCCCAAGAAACAACCCATACCATCTGTGATGCTGGCATGAATCTCAACAAATGGGCGATTCTCCGAGTAATGTTGGAAGATACATCAAGACCATCATCAACTGGCTGGTATTGGAGATCCTGGCTGGAGGCTTTACAGTATCTTGACCCTGGAAATGCCTGGAAATTGCGAAACCAGTGGCAAAAGTACCTACACTTCGGGATTAAACAACCATGTCTATACAGTAATTTATATAATGTAGCTGCTTTGACGGTTTTAGCATCTGAGTATGTCTGAATATCCAATGATGTTTTGACGATTAAATGAGACCTGGACCACTGGAACATTCAAGACACTGTGAGCTTTCTGAACTATGACCAAACATCATCATAACATATCATAAGCACTCTTAGTACCTCATTGGCACAGTATAATTTTGGGGGATCAAGGAGCCAATTATGTGGGTACTCTAGAAGTACAGATATCGGCATGCTTCACCACCAAAAACAATCCATTCTAACCTGGGATACTTTGAAATATAGCCAAAGCTCATCCCCCAGAACGACTGCTTTAGCATTAAGTCTATTCGGTTAATGCGGGTGTCTTCATCTGGTTGGTGGTTGAGCCTACCCCTCTGAAAAATGATGGACTTCGTCAGTTGGGATGATGACATTCCCAACTGAATGGCAAGTCATAAAATTCATGTTCCAAACCACCAACCAGTTATATATATAATATATATATAATATATATATAATATATATATATAATATATATATATAATATATAGGGGGTATCTTTAATACGATTGGAGGATAGGATTAATGCTGTAAACCCTAAAATATATACATTCCAATTGTGGATGGTTTCTATACACCATTTCCAGTGATATTGAGAAGGGTTTAGGATGGTTTATTCTTGGTATCGTAGAAGAGACACATCCAAACTTAGACAAAAAGACATGATAAACAATTGAACCATATATCTGTACCTGGTCTATCTGTTTTGCTTCCTGGTTCCCGAGTTTGGTAAACATAGAACCATAATACAGATAATATAGAACCATAATTAATATAGAAGCATAATATAGTTTGGTTCCTGGTTGAACCATAATAAACTATTTGGTTCAACCTAGTACTTTAGTTCAATGGATTGATTTAAGGGAAAATCTACAGGAAACCATAGATTTTCCCACTAAATATGGGGTTTTCCTGTAAATTTTCCCTTAAACCAATCCATTGATTAGTACTTCACTTTTTTGATCCCCGCCTCATGGACCAGGCGTTGGAAGTCCTGAATCTTCGGCACTTCCTCGGAGGCCGCCTTCGTTTCCAGCAGCCTCGGGGTGGGTTTCCCGCTTTGAGGAACCGATGATCCCAGAGGGTTTCTGAAGTGAGTTGGACAAGTGCATGATTTTATGACAGCATTTTACCCTCTGGTAATGTAACATAGCTATTGAAAATGGCAATTTATAGTGGATTTACCCATTAAAAATAGTGATTTTCCATAGCTATGTTAGTTTACCAGAGGGTAATATATATATATATATATATATTAATCATATGTTATATCCTTTAATCATCATATATCCATGTACAAACAAAAAAGGTGAGGCCCCCGAAACATAGCTAAGTTGACGCACATAGTTTGGTTAACTATGACAACTATGGGGGATACAATGATACAACTATACTATAGTTAATGGGGATTGTAAACCAACAATAACAAACATAACTGGGGGGCCTCACCTTGTATGTTTCTTGGACACAATTGGAAAATTGACTAGTTCTCTCGTCTTGGGCATTCGAAGGGTTCTTTGGTATTGGGTATAGCACGTGTGAACAAAGGGCGCTTCTGAGGTTTCTTTTTTCGAGAGCGGTTGTTCAATGATTTTCTGGCGGCCTCAACACCCCCCAAAAAGAAACGCTACGGAAGTTTGTTCCAAATTTAGAATGCTTTGCAAAACTAAACAGTTCCGGAGACTAGAAACAAGCCACGTTTGCCAACATGCATGGATCAGGGTTTTTCCAGCCATACACGTTTGATTATCCAAAGGATTTTCCATTCTATAGTTGAAATTTACCATCTTTTTGGGGGACTACCATAATTTCACATTTCATTCATGTGCGACTATAATCACTACTAATAATTTATATGTTTCGGTAGTGATCATGGGATCATCCTATAAACATGAATCCCACTACTTCCAAGAACAAAGTTAAACTTTGTCGTCCAAGTAAAACCATGACTTTACTTAAAGACACTCATTGACTGCTGATATATATATATATAGTCAAAAAAGGGTGACCTTTCCCCTGAGCCTAATCGAATCCGTAAATCAATCCTCA
>Ga0126342_10012060_pt1 | contig 15433 bp, 14 predicted proteins | sample Cyp1metagenome_FD_92528 | JGI IMG/M metagenome (GOLD analysis project Ga0126342, IMG submission 92528) | Coral microbial communities from Lord Howe Island, Old Settlement Bay, Australia - Cyphastrea 1 metagenome | ecosystem: Host-associated > Invertebrates > Cnidaria > Coral ...
AAGATAGATAAGATAGATAAGATAGATAAGATAGATAAGATAGATAAGATAGATAAGATAGATAAGATAGATAAGATAGATAAGATAGATAGATAGATAGATAGATAGATAGATAGATAGATATACTGTAGTGTTTCCAGTAGATTCCAAAACCGCTGGGAAATCCAGTTGAGATGGCCGAGCTCAAGGAGATTTTCTTGCTGAAAGCACCAGTGGTAAAGCAGGGGGGGTTCCATAAATGGTACGCCAATAGCTGGATGGTTTATAGTGGAAAATCCTATACTAGATGATCTAAAATCTAAAAAAAAAAATATTATTTAGGGGTATGTACCCCTGTTTCAGGAAACCTCCATATTCCAACATCCAACATGACCTTGGGTTTTTTTTACTTCACCTGTACAGAGTCATGGGACCCAATTTTCAAAGAACGATGATTCATGCAACTAACTACCCTAACAAACCCAATCAATTCTTAAATGTCATTGTAAAAATTCAGGTTTCCCCTAGACTCTAGATCTTTCCTTACAAACCAAACCAGCATCCTAGAGTTGAAGGGAAAGTCTAAATCGTTCTCAATTGTTCTCCTTAGAATCGCAAAAAAAAATGGGTTCCTCCAAAATGTCCCCTTATTCATGGGTATTGCCATGGTAATAACCCCCAGAAGTTGGGATATCGGGCCCCTCGCCTTGGTTCACCCCATGACACCTGGCCCCCGCCCTGGCAACACGGCGACGGACCGCAACTTTTTCAGCGGTCACCACCACTGCGCACAGCACTGCAAGGTGGGCACCAAGGCCTATCGCGACCATGGAAGATGTGATACCGGGTTCTGGTGCCATGGTGGGATGATATGGGATCAAAAGGGGGATTTAAGAACAAAATTTCAGATTTGACCATACAGGTTGAGATGTCATGAGTATAAAAAATCGGATCTAACCATAAAGTTGGGATCTGACCACTGAAAAAAAGAATTCATCATCATGTACCTTGGGGTTTAAAGAATTGGACTTGGGAGAATCGATGGCCATCTCTAAGGCCTGCTGCTTTGCAACGGGAGATCTCCTTCAGTACCCACATTGGAGGTTTCCTAAGTGGTGCTACCAAATCATCCAAGTCACTAGACCATTGTAGTATTGAAACATATTATTGAAACATATTGAAACAACCATGGTGATTTGAGGAGCCCCCATGACTTAAGAAAGCCATTAAAAAAATATCCCTTCGATGGGTTTGGTGATTTCACCATATTTCACCCCAAGGTGCCTTCAACGCATCTGTGGCCACAGAAAGCTCTTTGCTTTTGAACACCTCCATTGAGCCAGTGCTTCGAACGCAGACCTCAAGGCGTGCAAACGCTGCTAGCGCTTGGGAGATTCAGTAGGTTGTCATCCATGGTTAACCCACTGACCTTGAGGATTCGATGCAGGATTTCAGAGGCACAGGGTCATTTGACAGGTTATCCGGCGTTATCCATGGTTATCCCATGCAATCACGGGAAGCTTGCTTCCGCTCCAACAAGTGCAGATTAGGACGATCCAGCAATGACTGGATGGGAAAAACTTTCCAGAAACTAGGGGCTGAAAGGATCCAACTACATGGATCGTTGCAACCTGCGGCCGCTGAACTGTCAGCAGAGCCATGAAAAATAGCTCTATCCAGATGAAAGACTGCTTGGGAGTAATGGATGTGCCGATATTTTTTGGGGGTTATCCCAAATCAACCAGTTCGTATCAATCTATCTATAATCTATCTATTGCCTAGTCAACTGTGGCATTTCTAGTGGTTCGTTCCTGATGAGTTCTTGTTACCAACTCATGCTGCCAAAGCACACGCATGTCAAAGTCCTGAAGGATCGAGACAGCTGATGGTGTCAGCACAAACTGGTGATATGACAGTGAAACATTCCGGAAGACATCCAAAAGGGCTGTAAATCTACAGAGAAATTTGATGAAATTTGGATATACAGACTCCCAAATGGATATGCAAACTAAGCGGATTTGCAAATTCAAATTTGGGAAGTATGTGTATTATATATAAAACCAGGGAGCAATTGACGGGTGCACAAACCCAAACAACGGCTAGGCAGAAGCTGGGTTGGAACTTCCCGCAACTGATGCGGAGTTCATTGGAAATGGTGCAGCGCATTTGTAAGTACTGTGGGCCGGACATTGAACTGTTTGCAGCCATTGGTTGCAGCTTGCTGGGGGGTTTGGGAGGCGCATACCCAATCATTCAATAAATGGGGACAACCAAAATCCACCACTTGGTTTCCTTCAAAAAGAATTAAAGAATCAGCGGAGTTGAGTGCTTCCCACACCTTGGCCTTTTATTCACTTCATGCGTTGGCAGCGCCAGATATTGGAAGTCTCATGAGTCTCATGACAAGAAAAGACTTGACAACCTGCTAGGTCTATATATATATACATAATATATATATATATATTATATATATATATATTATATATATTATATATATTATATATATATATTATATTTTATATATATTATATATATATCACCAAGCAGTGACTAGACAGGTTTGTCGATGGAGATTCCCGAGATTCCCCCAGGAAAAATGGCCGTTTCTGGCTGATTTTCATGGAGCAAGCGAAGATTTTTCCCCGATGATCAACCGATGGCCCCAGGTAGCTATGGCAGCTATGGGTCAGAATGCTATCAAGGTGGGGGTACTTAAAACATCTTAAAACATCTTAAAACCATACCCTGCCTGGAGATGTTTGGAGGGGTTTATGGCCTTGAGTTTAATTACCATACATTGCCTAAGTCTGACCATGTCTGACCCACACCCAGCACTGCCACCCTCTCCTTCACCTCAACCATCAGCGACCCCCTGCGTTGCCGGCCAACCATCGGGGTTTCCTCCATGCTTACATCATCAGCTGCTCCAAAAAATTGAAGGGTCTTTACCCCCGTGAAGTTAGTTGGGTCTTGCCCATGTACTCGTTACAAGATCTAGTCAACCCGTCTCCACCACCACTTCCCATCCTGCCTGCTCTGACTGAACACGAAAAAATGCACCGGGTGTTCGCTCAACATGTCCGCGGCAGCGATCAAGTCCAACCTCTGCATCAGTAACGATCCCAGAAATCATAAGTGGCATGTTCATGGGCCCTTCTTAGATACCCTGCAAAGAAATAGATATTAAATTCTTAGCTGGGTATATTTCCCCATTTATGGCAAAAGCGAGTATATTAGGCCAATATAGGCCAATCTTGGACCCACCTGAGATTCACCCAGTGTTTGAAAAATCTACACGTAGTGATACCGATGTTGGCTTGTTGCTGACTAAGCCACCAAGGTACCCAAGGAAATTACCCGGATGAGATTGTCATCGCCTGAACAGATGGTCACCCCACCCTCTCCCCCCGCCTGAAGGGCAAGTTTGCAATCACTTCAAGATTCTGCACCTCCAAAACACCCAGCATGTGGTGGATCCTCATCTAGGTAGTGTTTAGGGTTCCTCCCAACATCTCCCAACAATCAAAGTGTTCGGGAAAAAAAAAAGTGTTCCAATATGTTCTAATTCTATGCTTTTTGGACCCCATACATGAGAGGTTCTTCTGCCAGTCTGTCCGGGTATCCCAAGATTCCTCATTATTAAAGACCACCAACCAGCTTGGAACCTGTGGGTTTGCGCAAAACTTGAAAATGCCACAAATGGATACAAATGGCAAGTTCAATGGGGCAAACATGAGAAGTTACGAGCTTTACATATTTATTTTTCGATCACTTTCAGACAAACCTGGCTGTTGGGAGAGACATCTCCCCTATTGAATCGGTAGCGCAATGCCTGCCAGTGCTTGAAGGTGGCTGCGGCGCAATGCACCCGCCGCACCATGCCTCGGCATGAACCTTGCCTGCCCAGTGACTATCTGGCACCCACTCACAGTCCCAAACAACCTTGAGATGGGTATGGTTCCCCAAAACATTTACGGTGAGGTGTGATCATCAGGGTTACACAATCAGCCAATGTGTGTTTTACATTTTGCATTTTACTTGAACAATCCCATGGGTTTCGGAAAGCCCTTATTACTTTGGGGGTCCCGGGTCGACACGGTTTCGTCAGTTTATCCAACTCTTGGACCCCCACGTGCTAACTTCTTGCTCGCGAGACGCGCCTGGAAAGCATGGTAAAGCATGGCGTTCCGCCCTTAGAATCTTCATGGGGAGGCCACGAATGGCCACGATATCTCAGGACTTTCTCCTACCCTATCAGGCCCTGTCAAGGAAATGGCAGTTGAAGCAAGCCACATCAACAAGCGTGTGGTGGATGGACAAGTCAAATATGTTGTTGAGCGTCCCAAGATTCTACGTCCCCCAAGAGGGCTACACGAAACGTTTCAAGGATTTCTGGCGCAAGCAATTCTGGGACAGATTCCTCCAAAATGAAGGATGCCCAAATCATAGTTGTGTTCATCACAGATACCCAAAGAGCTGGGAAATGCCAACATGTTGACATGTTTTGTTTTTTGATTTTAACATGTGTTGCATTCTCAAGCCTTCAGAAGCACCTTACATGTTCCGAAGCCGGTTGGCTTTGTGCCAGTGATTCAACCGGGCTCTGCCCCGTCTCCATCGGCTTGCAACTTACGAGTACCTCCCCATTACAGCCCGTGATTACATGGTACAGTATTTGAGAATATTTGGGCTTAGGTTCCCCATGATGTCTGGAAGATGTTTGGTGTTGTCCCATGGGGGCCCAGGATTGTTGAGTTCTGCTTGCTTACGCCCTCTTAGATTTTGATTGATTCACTCTCCATCACATGGCTAAGCTCGATGCTCCTTAACGAGCCTACAAGAAACGAATATTGATCCGTGATAACAGTGATAACCAATCATTAAGAATTGACCCATGGCTTACAGCATATGGTGTTGTTCACTAGATGGTTAGTGCCCAAACCATCCCTTTCTCCTTGTTAGCTAAGGATTCCCGTTGTGGATTCCGAGAATCTCCAGTAAACCAGCCTCAGCATGCCTCAGCATTACATAGCCATGGCTACTCAAATCACCACCGGTCCAAAGCCACCATCAACCGGGCCCTGTGTAACTCTAATTGACTTCAATTGCTTCGATTATGTTCGATTCATTGTCAAAAAATCCACAAAAAAATATATATCCTGGTTAAATAACTATATATTTCAATGACCATTTCATATTCGAATCAATATACCAGAATTATATACTAGCAGTTACTAGCAATCAAACGTGGCAATTGACAATCCCCGATATGAAAATGATGGAGGTTTTAAGGGGAAAATCAACTGAAAATGATGGATGCCGGCCTCAGCGGTGTCAGCTGAGCGCATCTTCAGCTTCACCAAGCCGTTCTGCGACAAGTTGGCCTAGGGGAGGATCCATGGATTTAGGGGAAAAATCACGATTTAACCATGAAAAATTGAGCATTTCACCAGGATTTAAGGGAAAAATGCTGGTTGAACCAGCAACAATTGAAGCTCTCAACCATCATGGATGGATTTAAGGGATAAATATGGATTTAACCATGAAAACGTGCGGATTTACAAATGAATTATGGAAGAAAATAACAATGACGTGCGAATGGGGTCTTGCTATGTCTTGAATAAAACTGGATTTAAGCAACACACATTGGGATGTCACTGAAAAATGTGATTTTATTTAAGGGAAACCAATCAGGAAACATGATGGTTTTGCCCATCAAAGGATTCGTTCTTCACTTCTAGGGATGAGAACATCAGGAATGAAAATGACCTACCAGGAAAAAAAATGAAAAAGGGGGAGCACAATTTTCTGAACGGGGGTCATAACGGGTGGTGTGGGGTATGATTCTCAAACTCGTGAATCAACTCCGATTGGCAAACTCCACAGAACACGGGTGCTGGTAAGGCTATCTTCCGTATCCGATCATTTCAGGAAACCGCCAATGAATCTCAGTTGGAGTGACCTTCTCAACTCGTTTTCTGGGTAAAATGCTGGAATGTTCGACTCATAATGTGTTTGAGGGGTTTTACAAACCTTTACAAAATTGTGGTTGTGAATCAAATGGGTTTACCGTGGTTTAGTTTCTTAATGCGGTAAAACTAGTAAGAAACAATCCACAATTTACCCAAATCCCCATTTGGGGGTCGTCAAGTAATGCAATAAAAATGGATAAAAAGGGTAGTTATGGCATTGGGTTTACCACAATATTTCTAGAGTAAGTGTTGACTTCCAGCGCATGGTTCAAAATTACATACCCCCCAAAAGGGATGGTTGATGCCATAAAATATATAATTGTGTCCACTGGTACTCCATTTTGATCATTTCTCAGACTGAGCCTTAAACCCAAAACCATCGTTTCAAATATTCAAATGACCTAACGTCTTGGATGATGTGCGGTTCTTTTTTTGTAAGTGAGCAAAATCATGGAGGGGCTATGTGAACCAACCAATTGGACCTACTGGAGCCTTAAAAATCGACTGTTACTGTACTTGGGCAAGTCTCAAATAATACTATGGATTATGATACTTATAACTTTAGTCTATAACAATTATAGATAACTATAGTAACTATATACATATATATATAAGTAGTATTCACGGGGCTTTGTAAACCAATAAGCATCACAACTTGGGCACCAACCAGCCATAAAGGCTTCCACCTGGTTCCACCGGGTTCCCCTACGGCCCAGCGTGGCCGCAGACCTTTCAACTCCAAGTGCTTGCCACAAAGCTCGGCGTTGGGCGCCTGAAAAATGCTGGGATTTCTCCATAGATTTCTGAATTCGTGGGATGAAACCGGAAACCCCCATCTTTCTCTGGGAAAATTCATCCTTTCCGGTGTCCCAAAAATCCCAAGCAATCCATTGATCTCAGCAAAGAAAGTGGACCTTGTGTTAACCACCAAGAAAAAGGGAATATCATTCAACTATCGAAATGGTGGATTGCATAGAGAATTTCATAGGAAATCAAAAAAGTCTTTGGAGATAACGAGATATGAACTTCGCCCAAAAAACTTCTTGGTGGTCTCATTCCGGACATCAACTGCTTGGCAACACAAAAACAGTTGATTTATGGTCGGAGTGTGTCGCAACAAAAAAAAATGCGAAAAAAATAGCCAAAGCTAAGATTTCTTCTGGTTGGTGGTTTTAACCATCTTGAAAAATATGAGTTCGTCAGTTGGGATGATGACATTCCCATATGATGGGAAAAATAAAATTCATGTTCCAAACCACCAACCAGTCCAACCAGTCTTGTAATGTTCTCTTTGATCGATGCTGGAAAAATCTGGAATATATAATAATCAATGTTACATAATGTTACATATATATCATATTCATCATATATCCGGCGGGTGGTTTCACCGCCACCGCCGAAAAATATGAAGGTCAATGTTGATCGCTCCAAAAACTGGTATGATGGTACATATACTATGGATGGCAACAGCCCAAGACAAACAATATCAAACAATTGCATATCTTTAATACTTTTTCTGCAATTGTTTAATCCACTTTTTACTGTTTACGAGCCGCCTGGCTTGAAATCTGCATCGTCAAATCCTGGTTGAAAAATCCTTCATGTTCCCCTAAGAGTTAGGGGTCATCTCAATGGACGGCTGCCCAAGTTGCAAAAAAAGTGCTGGGACTTATGGGTTTATCACCATGAAAGTTTGTGCGCACCAATCACCAACCCACATGCGGCGCCAGGCCAAAGTTTTAAGTGGCTTCACTTTTCTGACCACAAACGAAGGTTGAAGCATGTTGAACCCTACAAAACAGAAAACTGTGAATGGGGGGATGGTTCTTTCACAACCAAACTTGCGAATTCAATGGACGAACCTGGTCCCAGTTTCGCAGGCAGATCCATTTCTCCAATGCCTTGTAACCCCGAAATGCAACTGGTCATTGTGCACTCCAGTTACCGGTTGAAAGTCCTGGAGCCTCACCCAAGGATCCCCCCCTTTCTCATGTAAGCCTCCAAGAAAATGTTTTGGAACCTCCCAAAGAATGCGTTTCCGCCAAAAGAGACTGGGCAAATCGAAGTAGTTCACTAATTCACCAACCTGAAATAGGTTAATTTTGGGATGATTCCCCAAAAACTTACCATCATTTGGGTGTCGAATATGGGCTACTGTACCCATCATGGCCATTTTTATTGGGGTGTCGCTGTTTTGAAAAACATCCCATGAAATATATCCCATTGGATGGCTATACATTGGTACATCCCATATAAATCCCATGGTTTATACAGTTTATACATCCCATGAAATATTATCCCATGTAAATCACTGGTTTTCGATGGCTAAAAGATGCTAAAAGCATGAGGCCTGGTTCGCCAGCTGCTGAAGGTCCAGTGGAATGCCCAGATTGAAGGTCGCGGAGATCTTCCTGGGCTGGTGATCATTTTGGGGATCGTTTTAGCATAGCAACCTCAGCTCGTCGTAGATGCCGAAAAGTGGGAAACCTGGTATTTTTTGGATTAAATTAATATCATCTATACCGTCGAAAAACCATCCTGGAAGCACTTTTCGGCATCTTTTAGGCGATGGCTATACTGTACATACGTTTCGGAATCGTGCATGCGTGCGTCCGTATGCATGCAAGATGAATGGACATACATGTATCATCATGTATCACTTGCTAACTTTTTTGGGAGAGCCCCAATTTTTTTTATCAACCAGGGTGTTTAATCCATCGGGCCTGGCATTGAAAAAATCTGTTGCTGGCTTAAAAACCCATCCCAAGAGTCCAAGATATGGCTTATATGGATGGAAACCTGCATATGGGTGCCCTAATTTGCGCAAAAAAACAGGTATCCGCATTGATATCAACTCGGTATTTTATAGGCATCAGAGTAACTCTTACAAACGCTTACATTGGTATCATAAGGAATCTAAAGGGCAAAAACAAATGTGTGTTCAGTAGCTTCGATATGGCTTAGGTCTTAGGTGATATTGTCTGCAGCTCACATATCTGCCTTCATGCTGTGGTTGAAAGGCGCATGTTGCATGGCCACAAAAGTCTATAGATCTGACACTTTGCATCTATGACTCTTGTCTGGATGACCCTCCCACTTGGGAAGTGACTACTATATAACCTCAATAGCCAGCTCTATAGTAACCCGCCTATCTCAGTAAGTTGCCGTGCCTCAAACCCATGCTGCTCCCGAAGGGCCTCACCCGAACTCTCTGCAAGGCTGATCCATCTCCCACAAAGACCTGCGCTGACCCATTTGGATGGTACCCAATCCTTGACCTGATCTGTTGGGCAAATTCATGGTCAACCAGTCAACCAACATGAAGCATCTATGGTGAGCTTGGTCATGTAAAGTTAGATCATCCAGAAATATCCAAAAATCATGATCTGTCTATGCCATGTCTATGCCTTCACCAACCAAAAAATCGGGCATGGCAGCGATCCAACGAACCCGCCTGTGGCTCAGAGGCTTTGCACTCCTGGGCCGTTTCGCACCCAAAAATGTTGGGTGTCAACCAGCAAATATGGGAGTCTAACCTACAAAATGTAAGGAAGATCCCAAGAACTTCCCTCTAGATATGAATTTGAATAATCAATATCCTATAGATAGAGATGAAATTGAACCAACATGAGAATATGATGTATCCTGATTTATCTGGTCTGAAAAGTGTGGGAATCGAAGGAACATACCTTGCGGGTGATTCGAAAAAGTCCACTGCAGTCCTCGTGCTCCTCCACCTGGCCGCCAGCATAACCACATGGATATTATATAAATGTGGACATATACAGATATGTATACATACATACATATATATATATATACATACATACATACATTACATTACATTACATTACATTACATTACATTACATTACATTACATACATACATATATATGAATATATACATATATATGAATATATACATATACATATATATATAGTTACATTACATATATACACATGTGTGATTAGGTATGTATGGCATATATCTATGGATATTTACCATGTACGGCGATCCACCAAGGTCAAGCTTTGAATCCTCACTAGCTGCCACTGAGGTCTGCGCCCTGTTAATCAAAAGGGAGTTACACTTTACATATCGGTGATGTCAATAGATGGGAATCCCGTTCTTAAGCAACCAGAATGGCAGATGGTCCAAGTCCACCATCTGGTGGCCAAAGCCCGGCCATCCAGCCTCAATGGCTTCCGGAAACGGATGCCAGTTCACCAAAGACCTTGCCAATTTGACATGTGAAATTGTGGAAATCCTGGGATGCCCCAAACAAATCCAAAGAAACCAGCATCGTCTTGGGTCCATCGTGTGAGGCAGAAGCCAAGCCCTACCAAATCCACGCAACATAGCCCTTCTCAAGCCTTTTCGCAGAAAACATGTCTGCCTTTACAAGAAATTCTTCCAAACTTACCATGATCCAAGAAATGCCATAGGGCCATAGGGGAATCTCCTGCCTTTTTTTTTTGAAAATACAATACAATGAAATGATGGTTTCGTGGGGCTTGGCCTGTTGTCAAAGTTCTAGAAAGATCTCATGTGGTCAATGGACACTTGGCATAACAAGCGATCAAGCCATCCAGCCTCGCCATACCATGATCATTTCCCTGTACCCCCATGGGTGCCCCCAATGCGGAAACAAAAGGCGCCAGTCCTTCCCAAAGGGTCCGCAGTGGTAGGAGGCCATGGCGAGGAGGGGGCTGGGGTCGTCATGAGACTCTGCAATTTTTGTTGGTTTGCCAGTCAGTGATTTAGGATGAAAAAAGATACAAAAACAGAGCGATGACTACTTTTTGCACCTCTGCACATTTCGCCATTCATCACTTTTTTGGGGATTCCTTCTATGGGTACTGTATATCTTCCCAGTGGTTTTGAGGAGGACTCGGGCTCTTCAGCTGGATCTTCATCAACTGTGCCTTGGCTTCGAAATGCTCCCGCAAGATCAGCGGAAAGCCATGATACAAGTAGTAGTGGTACTGGCTATCTGAACCAAGGAACCTAAGTTGTGGCCTGTTGGGGTGGCCATTTGGGGCTCAGCTTCAGTACACGCGATGGGTCCATGATTTCCCTTGTCGCTTCTGCTCCGAAATTCCTCGGTCTTGTCTTCATGGCTGGCTTAAGCAAACGGCTTCAGTAGCCCGGACGCTGCAACCAACCCCGACCAACCTCAAGACTATCCTCCCACCTTTGCAAACTCATCATCCCAGCACCATCCTTAATTATTGGCCATCAAGTTCCATCCCACAGAAAACCCTCTGCTCATCTACACTAGCATGAGAACAGCCCGAACATATATCCTATTATATCAGTTATATAATATATATATATATATATATATAATATATATAATATATAATAGATATAATATAATATATATACCCTCTGGTTATGACTAACATAGCCATGGAAGCCATGGCCCATAGAAATAGATGATTTTCCCAGCTAGAAACCTCCATTTACATGGGATTTTCCATGGCTATGTTAAATAACCAGAGGGTATATCCTATTGACACCAGCCCATCTTATCAAGCCTCTTGTTCCCAGATCACCGTTTTAAGCATCCTGTTTTCCCATTCCTATCCAATTATATAATTAGTTTGCCACACCTCAGAAGCTCACTGGTGCCCTGCCGCAACGTCTCCGAACCTGGGAGGATCAAACGAAACCCGACCCATCAAAAAACCTGGATCTTGGTGGAAATGTCTGGGGCACCACCGGGCACCTGGTCCCCCTGGTCCCCCTGGATTCTGAGTAGCTGGAGGTTTTGACCCATCATCCCAGCCATAGAAACATCTTGCCAGCTGAATGCTGAGCTGTGATTGGGTCCTACTTCATAGAACATCATCAAGTCCGACCTACTCTAAGCAACTGGCAACTTCTAATGTTCACCACGGCCACCAGAAACATTTACTTTCACAAAGGCAAACAAGCCGATGGATGGTAGCATTGGACAGCTGACCACCAGAGGTCAAGTCTGATGAAGCTGGGCTAGACCCACCTTTCACTGCAAGTTTTCGAGCCATTTTGCCAGCCCTGCAAGCAGCGGGCCATGGGGGGAGGCCATTCTTGGCATTTCTCCAACTCTTCGATCAACCAATCAGGCATTGATTGACGATTGACCGGGGTTCCCCTCAGCCCTCCACTATCCAGTGGAATGGTGGAGATGTTGACCCCATCGATTTCCCCAGTGAATGCCCCAAAATGAGGGTTCCTTCGATGTGCATCCCACTTAGCACCGTCGTTTATCCTTTAAGAATATATATATATAACTCATTAATCTAACCCATCATTCCAGAAATATTCCAGATATGTCATTCACACCAGCGAATTTTTCTATGATCGTTCACCCCACCAGGCACCTGTCGTCACGGCACACCACATGGATGGCCATGCTGCTGAGCATCAGCCCGGTGGTAGGACCAGCACACAGGACTCGGCGGGAAGGGAAGTGATTACCCTCTGGTACACTAACATAGCTATTGAAAATGGCCATTGAAATAGTGGATTTACCCACTAAAAATGGTGATTTTTATAGTTACGTTAGTTTACCAGAGGGTAACAACCGGTCAATGACTGGTGTAACAAAATGTTAAAAGTGAAATGGTCAATAAGTGGTTGATAGCTGGTCGATAACTAGTTGATATGATACGTGGGCAGGGTATTAAATTATATTAAATTATATTAAATCTATGATTTTCCATAAACGAGAAGAAACATCCACAACATTCCACAACTACCAACGATTTTGATGTGAACTTCACTAGGGCATATCACCGGGCACAGCGGCATTTCGCCAAGCAAAGTGCTGACGCCGCAGCATTTTATGGAGATCTTGCCACGCAGGGTTTACGCCATGTTTGGTACGCCATGTTTGGTACGCCATGTTTGGTACGCCATGTTTGGTGGCAATGTTACTATTTGTGTCCCTTAAATATACTCAAAACCAACCCAATGGAAATCAGGCTTTGACTAGGCATGATGATTTCACAAACCAAACTGGGGAGTTCACTTCACCAGGCAAAATGGAATTTCGCCAACGACAGCACACAACCTACACGAATTAGGTTCTACCAACCAAAAAGCAGTGAAGACAAGCCAGAGAAAAAAAAGCGATGGAATATAGAGAAGAGTCATCATACCCTTGTGTTGGGGGTGTATCAGTTCCTCTCAGGGCCATTTTCTGTTGGTGTTTTCAGGAATTCCAATGATCGGAGCCTGCTTCCCCCACCTAACAGACCTGCTGGAGATCGAAGATCGCACGTTCCAACCCTCGGCTGCCCCACGGCCCAAGCCGGCTCCGGCAAAGCCGGCAAAGCCTAACAGCGAGCGGCCTGCGCACAGCATTAAAGGGTCCAAGTCTGACCCATACCCAACGCAGCGGAACGCAGCAATGTTTTAGCATTCTCGGATAGAAATCATATGAAATCATCATTCATGCGCCTTGGATGCCTTGGCTGGCAGGCGAGGTTGCTACTAGGCACCTCTTCACCCAGATATACAAGATCCCCCATTTGGCATCCTGAGGCCTCGTGAGGCATCATTCACAGTCTCCGCGGAATCCTGCAACAAAGGCAGGTCATCGGTGGGTGACTTATTTGGGGACTGGCTCAAAGATGGTCAAAATGTGTTGGGCCTTGGGAATTGCGATATGTGTTCGTCGTTCTGAGAAGTATCTGTCCAATTCTTGCAGGTGCCCAAATTTGACCAATGCGGGGATGTACAAAAAGTGAAAGTGCTCGGAAGAAACATGGGAGATCACCAATCAGCAATAAATCGCCTAGCAGCACTATTTGGATGGTTGCAGAAATTGGGCACCCCCACAATCCATCGTATCTTTATCTTGGTCTATTTTAGGAGCACAGAAACCCATGGTCAGGGCAACTTCCAATCTTGGAAATCGGCGGACCAAAGAGGTTCCCATGAAGGGTTACAAGTGCAGTGAATTCGGGGAAAAGAAACCCACATCATCCCACATCCAACCGTAAATTCCGGGTTTCTCCTTTGGCAATTCATAAATTTCCTCAACCGTCACCGTTTCAAAAGGCCTCCATCAGAGAGGACCAGCAAGACACGCTCACACTTCGAGCCGAGACGACTTGGGAGGGCACCAAACTTTGCACAGAATCATGCTGCTGGATTGCATGTGTGGCTGAAAAAACTACAAAAGATGGGATGAAAGCGTGAAACATAAGGGGAAGACCGGCAAAACTTGAAAAAGAAACGACAAAATATGGGCATAAACCTGCTGAAAGTGTGTGAAAGGAAAAACAGCAAAAAGGAAAGGGAGAACGTAATTATCCAAAATCAGATATGAAAGAAACAATATTTGAAAAGGCGATGAAACATGGTGGCATTCATGTTTTTGGAGAGCCTGGCTAAAGTCAACGTACTTAGCCCCACCACATCCCTGGCATAGCACCATGACGTGGACATGGGATGAAAATCATGGGGAAACCCCAAAGTCCAGTGCCTTATCGTCCACCCCTAAATATCGCTGTTTGTATCCCGTGATATATATATATATATTCCCATACAAATCGTCATTTCATGGTTGAGTCATGGTTAAATCCTATATCATGATATTAAATCATAACTTGTTCATGGTTAAATCCCATTATATCCCATATAAACCCATAATCCCATATAAATCCCATATAAATCCCATATAAATCCCATATAAATCCCATGTAAATCCCGTATAAATCCCATATAAATCCCATCAACCGCATCATGTCACCATCCCCCAGCCCCTTTTTTCCCCATTTCGCCGTCTCAGCGCCGTCTCAGCGCCCCGGGGGCCTGGCGCCGCCCCAACGCTGCTCCTGCCGGGCCTTGAAGGCCTGAAAGTCATCACCTGAAGCGACGTTTCGCGAGGGGGGGCTGTCCACAGAACGCCACTATCACTGGATTGGTTTAAGGGAAAATCTACAGGAAACCATGGTTTTTACCATCAAATATAGGGTTTTCCTGTAAATTTTCCCATCATCCAATTCTATGACATTAGGGGCACAATATTTCGCGATTTGAATGGAAAAATTGTGATCTGGAAATCCATGAAGTTTCTGGGAGGTTCCCGATGTTTTCGACAAATCCAGGATGAAAAGCAGCAAACAAATCCCGGAAGTGGAGGGAAGATCTACCAGGAAACCCTGACCAACCCTGGCTCTGTTTCCAAGTTGCGTGAGGCACCAGAGAGTTGGAGTTCATGACGACCGAAGCTGACGGGGTGCAGCAGGTTGGCGTGTTGTTCTTTGCGCGTCTTTGCCCATGTTTGTTGTCGGTGATACCCATATGCCTTTCTTGTAGACACTCATATCCCATGAGACACGTATCAAAAAAAAAATATAAATGCATCAAAAAAAAATATCCAGCACGCATCAAAAAAAAATAAAAATGCATCAAAAAAAAATATCCAGATGCCACTGTGTGAGACCTCCTGAGTCTCGTGCTGCAAACCTAGATCAAAAAAAAA
>Ga0126342_10012061_pt1:0-12500 | contig 15432 bp, 10 predicted proteins | sample Cyp1metagenome_FD_92528 | JGI IMG/M metagenome (GOLD analysis project Ga0126342, IMG submission 92528) | Coral microbial communities from Lord Howe Island, Old Settlement Bay, Australia - Cyphastrea 1 metagenome | ecosystem: Host-associated > Invertebrates > Cnidaria > Coral ...
TAAATTAAAATTATATTCGAATTTATATATTATTTTAATATTAATATAATATTTTTATATAAATTTATATATATATATAAATAAATTAATATTAATAAATACAAATAATTATATATGGTCGCTACTAAAATTATAAAATAAATATTAAGGAATATAAAGATTCGATATTTTATTATTTCCTAATATTTTATAATTCGATTTTCCTCGGAAAATATTTTAAATATTTATTTTTTTCATATTTATAAATTTTATAGAAATTATTTTATAATTAATTAATAAAATAATATAAATATATAAAAATAATATCTTCCAAAATGCCAGCAAAATACATAAAATTATGCAAATATATATCAATAATTTCCAAGAATCGTATAATTTATCTATCTATTATTAATTTTTTTCAATAAACATCTAAATAATATATAATAATAATATAAATAATAAAAATAATTATAAAATAAAAAAATTAATTATAAATCAATCTCCAAATTCGTACAAAACACAATTCTAAAAAATATAAAAAAACGATATTTTATCATATTTTTATATTCCTAATTTCATTTTATAATTCTAATATTATCCATAATTAAATATAATTAAATATACCTAATTAATTATATATTTAATTTATAATAAATAATTAATATTTTAGATTTTTAAATTCCAAAAAATTACCAAATTATATCAAAATCGCTAAAATCAAAACCATAAATATTACAAAAAAATCAAAATTATTCGAAATCAAAATAAAATAAACAAAAAAACATACATATAATCAAAAAAAATAAAATAAAAAATTAAAATACATATTAATAATATTAATAATATTCTTTTTTCTTTTATATTTATAATTATTATAATATTTTATATTAATAATAATATTATTTTTATTTTTTTATATTATTATTTTTGTTAAAAACTATAAATCAATAAAAACAATAAATAATTTATATTTATTAATTAATAATTAATTTTTCAATATAAATTTTATCTTACATATGTGCCATATTAAAATATACATTATAAATAATATATATAATATATATTTTAAATCTATAATATTATAATTTCAAATTATTTTCTATCATATTATATATTATTCCCCAAATTATCAAAATTCACGAAATTATCTGATGATTCGTGCAATATTGCAAAGCCCTCGTTGTTGCACTTACAACAAAATAATGAGGTCAGTCAGGCCAACGAATATGTTCAAATTTAGTCTAGGTGGCTTCATCATTGGTTGTTACAGTGACCTGATTGGTGAGCTTTTAATGCAATTTGTCTGGTGGTCAAGAGTACATGATGGGGGCTTAAGTGAATAAAGAATCCATCTTGATTTTTTTTTTTCGCGAGCAGCCCTTGTCTGACCTCCCAAATACTCTCATTCCCTGATAGTGAATCTCACCTAAGTAGCTTCTTTTGCAATTTTCCGGCCACTTAAGAAAAACAAAGAGGCCAGAGAGAATCGTCTGGCAGATAGAATAGTTCAAAGAATTCTATCGATTTCTTTTGCAAAGCCAATTGGAACGGTGCAATAAGATCCATAATTTGATTTAGATTGATTTAGGTATCACATTGAGGCGTTTTTTTTACACATCTTCAAGATCTCTTTGCAAAGAGGGGATGATTTCGAAGAAAAGTCGCAGGAGGCAGGAGCATTCTCATTAGCGGTGTTTCATTTTTTTTTTGCAAAAGTCTACAGCACTGTTTGCACTGAACAGCTCTCTATGCACACGCCGTCGGAAGCAACACTCACAGCTTCGTGCGCTGCTGTGCAAAAGGCAGGTGGAACCATCATTGATAGAACAACGCGCTTCTCTCTCCATTTGGATGAGGGTTGGCAAAAGGCCCAATATGGCTTAACTAAGAATGTACCACTCAGCTAAACGAGGGCAAAAGCTGTCGTCTCCAGTTGTTACCATTCATTTCCATTCTTCTAAGAATGAAGCACTGCCTCCATTGAGATACAAACGCAAGAACGAGAAACTGGTTGTTCCAACAAGTGGCGTTCTCTTCTCACTAACATCAAGCATTTCCCTGACTTTGGGACAGAGCGCTTGAGCTAGACAAAAGGGTCTGCACTGATTTCACGGCCTTGCGCGGGGCATCGTTGGCTCAACAAGCTGCAATCCATCCTCAAAATTTCACATCTTGCTGGTCTTATGATTATCGTATGAGCCGTTGGTGCTAGTAAAAATCATGTAATATACTTGTGCAGTAATATACAATAATAATATCAGTATGAAAAAGATATATAAAATATAATAACATATCATAACATATCCCCATTCATACGAATCAACTCATGTTCTCTTCCCATTTCATCCCCAAATTGGACACCCAGGGTTTATCATCGCACCTCAGGCCATGTTGCAGCCACAGTCTCAACGACTGGCATCTCTCGTGCCCACCTTGCATTTGCTGTTACCCTTGGGAGATGCAACCGTTGAGAGCTGAGGCACATCATATATGTTTTGAAATGGGTTCGTTTCTAGTGCTGAAAACTGGATGCCTTATGCTACCGCCCCTTCACCGCCGGATCATAGCAATTCACAGCTTTGTGCCAGATGAAGTACTTCAAATATATTATTCATTATTCATTATTCATGATGAAACCATGCGACACCTGCAAAAAATGATGCTTTCCTAAGCCTCAGAACCCTCAACTTTGTGTTGACGTGAAACAAAGAAAGAGTGATAAAAGGAAGGAGGAGTGAAAAAGAGCAAAGGAGTGAGAAGGGAGGAGTTACCAGAAATGAACCAAAAGGGGTGAGAAGGAGTCAGGGATGCAGACAGATGGAGAGAGAGTTAGCCCAGAAGGAGCAAGAAAAAGTGAGGAGCGAGAAAGGATCGATGTTGAACCGGCCGATCAACTCAACAACCAACACCCACCGAACCCCTCAACCAGTTTTCAGACCCAGGAAGGAAGATGCATCGGCAGTGGGAAAAAGCAAAGTGGGGCGTTGAAAACGGAAGACGATCACACGAAATGGGCCCGAAGTGAATGGTTGAAGCATCCAAGAACACAGCGGAAATTAGAAAATATTAGAAATACCCAAATCTGGTTCCTACATGTTCCTACAAGCAATCAACAAAAAATGGAAATCGCTACAACCATTTAAGGCCCTTCCCCCAACCAAATGGAAGCAACAGATTGTTCACCCCCACCTCTCTGCTGTTGCACGTGTTCGCGGACCATTCGTGTCGCACAGCACCACCACCTGGGGCTAAGAGGAAGCTGACCCTGCACAAATCACCTGACGCATTCACCATTTCAAGGCCCCACCTTCATAGGTGGCATATGTTGTGCCTCCTGCAAAAACTCCACCTCGGCAAACAGATCTGTAAGATTGTGTGCGTTTCTTTTTGGACCACTGGTGCACAAATTTCAGACTGTCGGGAGTCGGGATACACATGGATACACTGGCTGGACCTTGCTTGTACTGTAGGTGGAGGAGGGCTGCAACTGAGGATGGAGAAAAAACAAAGGAATATTTTCAGCGGCGTGACAATTCTCCAAGAGCTAGACCAACTCTTGAGCATTGGCCCACGAAACGAGAAAAATCAGAGGCCGGGCCTTCCCAGGCTGAGGATGTCAACAGAAGCATTTCAAGGATTCTCAAGGTGTCTCCAGCTGATACCAGTATAGCTCAACATAGTCCAAGTACTTGTGTCCCAACAGCGTCTCAACTTTTCACATTGCTGCACCATGCTGCACCTTCTGAAATCTTCTACCACGCTCAGCCTGTACCCGTTGCTTCTTCTTCAGCCTTGGAGCTGTGTGGAGCCAAGGAAAAGGAAGGGGCTCGACACTGAATTCAGCGATCCAACACTGCTAAGGCCCCGTCAATCGCATACATTTCTCAGCTGTTTTGTGTGACTGGCACAAATGACATGTCACGTATGAACACTTTAAAGTCAACTGCCCAACCTTCTGCTTTTGCCATGATGTCTTGCATGCTAACAGGTCTTCTGCATGAAACCATGGGCAAACCATGGGCAAACCATGGGCCTTTGCGGCTACACCGATCGCACTCTCCAGCTCTTCCCTGAACCTTGGCGCAAGATGGCGCAACATGGCGAAAGCGTGAGCTGATGTGAGCTGTAGAATGCACAAGTTCCAAATAGTTCCAATGTTTCCTCCAGGGGCAAGATGAGATTTCTTCAATTTGTGGAAACGCCCTCGTCTATTTGAATCGATCTGCTGTTTAGCCATCACTCTGAGAAGTCTGCCCTTGGAACTCATGCTTGAATGCTCTTGCATCACACCAAAAGACCTTCGAAATTGGACACTGCAGTGCCCAAAAACCTCAAAACACCAAGACAATCCAAGACAACATCGTAGAACCTATTCATGACATTTCATGACCCAGTGTTTTTTTCACAGCATTGATGCTCCAAATCGCTCCACCCACTTCAGCCGGTGCCTGGTGCGATTTGTCGCCCTGTGAGTTCCTGGCGCAGGACCGTACTCAGAAGTTGTTTTTGAACTTAGAGCTACACTAACAACGTCTAGCAACCAATGCATGAGTGACGAATCCATACTAAGAAATACTCAGTTAAATATTAGTGACATGACAGTTGAATTGAATACAACACAATTGGATACAATTGATAATTGGTATCATTTTCCCCATCGCAGTCATGATCGCAATCAAATCAATCAAGGCCTCTGGGAGCTTGGCTTGTGGGCAGCGTCCGCTGCATCACCGCTACTTCCGGCGGTGGTGCTTACAGGGCTCACCTGAGAAAACCGTGTCGCTCACCAAGGGGACAACTTTACCCCATTTTTATGGGAAAACTTCCAATAGGACAATGATGGGAAAGCTTCTTAATGGTTTCAGAGTTCCTGCAAAATTTGAGACTTTGAGATCTTTTGACTCTTGCAATGTCTCTTGTTGTGCTCCGTTGTTGGGATACGCTGATTACAGTGGTCCAACTAGCTATATTTTTGCCTTCAAAGGATTAATCGTGAAAGCTGGCTTCACGCAGGCAGTGTCTAACTGCAAACTTGACAGCTTTAAGGCTTTGTGCGTGCCCTTCAGGCTCAAACGCTGCGGCACTGGCGATGTCCTGAAGATTCTGGCCTGAGCAACTCAAAGACTCAAAGAGAATGTCACAATATATTGTATTTCATGGTTATCTAATGGGTTTTAATGATTATTCAATGGTTATTTTAATATATTGAAACCACCTGATAACCACCTGATAATCCTCATGGATCCTCATGGCATGTCCTGAGATTTCCTGAAACCGATTCAACCTGGCCGAGCTGGCCAAGCTTAGGTCGAGCTTAGGCCCTTGCTCTGGTCCTGGGAGCAGTCCAGCTGGCTGTGGCTTGGGAGCCTGGCATCGCAACGAATCCTCAGAGTAAAGAGACCTGCATTCAATACATTCAATATCAAATATCATTCTATACATTTCAATACTATTCAACTAAACCGATTGCATTGATATCTTGATATCGACATTGTATCTATATATTCACCATGTCTCACATCCCAAAATCATACTCACAATCCTTGGGGGGTCCTGATACTTCGCATGTTGACACATCTGCCAAGTACGGCCTCAGGGCTGACCACACCCACTGGAAAAGGAGCACTCGCACCAGGTACGAGACCTGTCAAGCTGAAATCTCCGCGCAAGGGAAGAGAGGATGCGACTGAACAGGATGATCATAGTTAGACATTAGATCAAGACACTGGATGAACTATTTCAACAAACAAATGTACCCAAAACATCCAAAAACAACCTATATACATCATTTTAAATCAACCTAACAAAACAAATGAATTCAAGCGATTGCTCAAAATTGCGTCGTGTCCAGCTGACAGGTCTGACCTGCAGGAAGGGGACCTTGAGGCCCAGTAGATGAAGGACGCAGTGTCTCAGCATTGTTCTTGGACTTTGAACTTGGCTTCACAGTTTTTGCATGGGAAAAGCGACATGAATCGCCATACTTGCAAGTGCCACGACTGTGCCACTTGCACTGGGAGATCTTGGGTGCCGTTGCAGTTGTGAGTTGGTTGTAGCCATCGTAGTCGCCCGTAGACAACTGGCTTCGGTCTGGAGATGTTGGAGACACTGACCGAAGCTGAGACAATGTGTGCAGCCGCTGCTCCGGATCTGGAGAGACAGTGTCAGGATTCTGTGTGTCGCTGACGGTGCCGTGGACATGCACGAAAGGAAAAACATCAGAATTCGGCTGACCCAAATGGTCTGATTCGTGGCTTTGAGCCAGTTGGGCCTGAAGAATCTCTGCCATCTCAGCATCATCTTGGTAGCTACTGCTTCTGGAATGGAAGCCGCTGATGCGCGACTCTGTGTAAGAGGGAATGGGCTCTGAGGCACATCTTAGATGCCCTGGTCGCCATGCTGGCCTAGCACTCAGAAGAGAGGGATCGGTGCAACCATCCGATCCCTCATCGACTTCAATGAAAGTGTTGCGCACACGGACATTGACACCATTAACTCGCTCACCAAAGGAATCCCAAGGGAGCTGACCTGCATGAACTTTGTCAGGCGCATCAAGTTCATCCAAATTCTGAGCCAACTCAGAATCTTCCTGGATGGTGCGTGACCGCTGCCTGGCATGTCTATATCTAACCGGCAAAGCCAAGGTTGGCACAGAGGGTGTAGTCCAGTCTGGGGAGCTACGAGCTTCATCTTGTTCTGTCATAAAGCCAGGTGAGTTGGATCTTCTCCTCACATCCACCAAATCCACCAGCATTGGTTCTCCACACCAAGTGCTTTGTGCCACTGCACCATGAGCACCTTCTGTAGCTGTCCCTTGACCGCCTTGACCCTGGACCTCTGCTGACTTCATTCCAATGTACTGAGGCAAGGAGTGTCTCAAGCTCTCCCTCTCATCGTACTCTTCCTCTTGAATTGTCATTGAATTTGTCATCCGGGTCATTTGAGCCATTTGAGCCATTTGGTTGAGTGACCTGTGTGGGCATGGTCTGCCTCTTTCGGCTCCAGCTGTACGAGAATCACCTTGAAGTGTTCCATTGGGCATTGAAAAAGGCGGAGCGTTCAGACTCACAGGTTCCCAGGGAGGTTGACTCAGGAAAAACGACATGGGTTCTGATGCACATCTCAAATGGCCACGGCGCCAAGTGCGCCCTGGTGCGTTATGCAAGTCCAAGCCTGAGAATGTCAGATCTGCGTGTGGTTCCTCGTCTACCTCTATGAACGTATTCCGCACATGAACTCTTTGCCAGGTTTTATCAAATCCTGGAGGGATTCCAGGACCCTCCTCGGTGCCGCATGGCTGAAACGACATGCGCCCAATCTACCTATGTGGCAAGTCCCACGCGAGTTGCTTGTTTGCAATGTTTGCAATACTGTACCTGGCTTGGGCATGGTATGGCATGGTGCTAAGGAGTCCGTGGTCATTGTGAAAGGCATGAATTTAGATGATAATTTAGGTAGTCTAGGTAGTTGGCAATTTGAGTTTGAGCTGGGAAGTTTTTCTCATGAAAACTATCATGGAACCGCCAAATCAATCAATCTGGCAAGCTAAGATCTTGAGCCACACAATGTTGACATCCGAAAAGAAACAAGTTACATTGCCACCCACACAACCGATTTTGGAATGTTGGAATGCAGGTCCAATGCATTTCGCTGAGCAGATCAGTCTGGTAGCCTTTTTCTCCTGCAGGCCACGTCCTCCTAAGAAGGCTTGGTCAATTCCACTGAATTGTGAGACACCTTTGGTCCAGAAAAAAGGCATTAACCACCTGGCAAAAACTGCCAAGTTACAGGGCCTTGCGGCTTGTGATGTACAAAAAACAAATCGCGGCAAAATATGGCGATTGCTTGTGATACATTTACAATCAGCCAATGTTACCAACCTGGCATGGCAAACTTAGGCTGAAAAAAATGAGATCGACAAACAAGCGACAGCACACAGCTCAACGATGCTCAAGGCGTCTCAGCATGCGCCTTTTGTGGACTTCCAACACATGACACAAGCGAAGATAAGCCAGCACAACTTAGCACGTTACCTCCATAACTTCGAGCCGTCAATGGACCCGCCTAACCAAACAATAATCGGTGCAGGTGGGGAGAACCCTTTCACTTTCTTCATCTTTCTTCCGAGCCTGACGAGAGAAGTTCTGCAGCCAAGCCAAGTGCTGGTCGACGGCCTGTGGAAATCACAACGTAGCTAGCAACAGATCAAGAGAAGGATGGCTAGAGCGTACAAATAACCCGTGATAACCTGTGTTGCATGGAAATGTGTGCACTGCCATCAGCACGTACACGTTATCCGCATGAAGATGAATATATCGAAGAACATTCTCGGAAATAACAATTAATCATAATGATGATGAGTCACCATGTGCACGATGGACGTTGTGTCAGTCCTAGACAACTCATGCACTCTACCCTTTCAATGTTCTACAATGTTCTACATTCCCTAGGATCTGGGACTGTCACACCATGTTCACCTCAAACACCTTCGGCACAGCGAATTTCAGGGTGGTGAAATATAGCATATTGCTGATGTTGATATATGTTGATATTGTTGATTGATATTGCTGGCATAAAAAGTGGCCCTGCCTCCCTGTAGCTCCGGCTACGTCGGCCTTTGAATTGATTTTCGAGATCTGTTGTTAGTTAAATCAGTCTATTAATCCTTCTGGAAAAAAACATTAAAAAATCCCACATCAGCCACTGAAACAACTCTCAGATAGAGACTGCTCAAAGGCGAAGTTGAACGGGTAGCTCCTTGTGGGGAAACTACACTGATGCACGGGCCACCAGGTAACTGTTGAGTGGATCTCAAGACAAGGTACCAATAATATCAGGATGTGGCCATATGTAACTTATAACAAAAAATATCTCAAGAGAATTCAAGAGATGTCACATCATGTCACATCACAATATCACACGTTCATTTCATGCAAACTGTCCTCTGCTTGTCGGAAGTGGCGAATCGCTCTGTCTCCTGCATTCAATTGAGTCGCAGAAGCATGCACGGGGAACAAGACAGGAATATGTGTTTCGCAGTGACATAGATAGACATAGCCACCATCTCGCCTTGTCCTATGACCGGAGGAATGAGCGTTCAATTCATGTCCCAGAATTCTTTGCCTTGTGAAGTGGTCATTGACACATCGTTCTTAGGAGGTAGCAGCAGAAAGAGTGTTCAGTGGTTCAGCCAATTCAGCCTCATCAACCTCTGCCGGACCATGAAACCTCCTGTCAGATCTGAGTCGAAGGCCACAGCTGGATAACTCCGAGATCCTCACAGCCAGCAATGGGGTTTCGAATCTGATACTAATCCCCGCTCCAGTAGTACGAAGTCTACAAAATATGTTCCCCAAATTGCTTGCAAAAGCGCTAACATAGTTAATACATTGACATGTTAATACATGTTAATACATGTTAATACCATCCAAATGCCAGCGATAGCAAATCTATCAAAGATGTATCAAGATTGCGTGCCTCACTTCTTCGAGGATACCCATCATACCGCTCTGGGTGTCTGCCTCCACTAGTAGACCTGCAGAGACCAGACCAGAATTGTTGTGCCACTGTTTGCCAGGGCCGACCACTAGTGCCGTGTGTCAAAGGCTGGCATGACAACCATGAAACAGCAACTTGCCTTGGTGTGGCATCTCCGCCAGTGTCTCCATGGGCCTACAAGATTTGACACCAACACAAAATGACTCGTCTATGGATCAATACCTATACATACCATTTTTAGGGGGATGAACATCCATTTACCAGCTATTTTGATGTTCACCAGGGGGATAGGGTTTTGACCCATCCCCACTCATGAATCGCATGCAGCAAAAGCAGCTTCGGTGGAAGTTTTCTCAGTCTCAACTCCTGCCTTAAAAGCAGTAGGGTACCCACCAGGGACGCCCTCGCGAGTTGCAAGCAGTACAAATCGCAGTGAACGCAGGTAGCACAAAGATCAACTTGCTCCAATAGCATGACATCCAAATTGATTGAAATCTGTCACAGGTCCTTGGTGCGGATTTTCTCCAAGCTTCCTTGCAGAGTCTGCTGGATGACCCGGTGTTCTTTCAGTGCCCTGCGGGAACCATTGGGCCGTGCAGGAATTGCGTGGCAAACTGTTCGAAACTTGGGAACGTTCCAGGATCCCAAATCAACATGAAAGGGACTTGCGGGTTTACACACTCTCAGATGATAGACAGACCCTAGTCCAAAAAGCCCTTATAGTTTTCATATGTTTTCATCCTTATCAAGATATAGATTAGATACTGTAACAATTGGTCAATATTGGTCACTTGTCAGCCGTGCAAAATCCAACATGTCGCCTGTTCAGGGCTGATACTCGACTATCCAAGGCTATGCCAGCTTCTTGCAACAGCGCCTGTCGAAAAGTCTCGGGCCATCGGTGATTTATGGCGTCTATGGGTCGGGGTTATACAGTCATAATATACTTAGACAATACCCAAAATACCTGTAGCAGTTTATTGGGAAAAATATGAAACAATATGGGGGAAATGGAACCGGATAGCGATTCTCATGGGGAAAACATTATGATCAACTGATACACCATTGGATTTTGGGGTTATTTTTATTATTTTTGGACGGTGGATTGGAATCGGAAAGTTGGAAAAATGGGACAGTGACCCCACCTGTTCCTTGCTCATTCCAGTGAAGGAACGAAGGCGATGCCTTGTCACCAGGTGCACATGATCTTATTTTTATTTAACATGAATCTTATTGATTATTAGAGATTTATTGTGTCACTCTTCTTTTCATTAATTCGGTTTTCCTTTTCCTCGTCTTTCCACAATAAGTATCTAAGAATAATTAAGTTTACACATTACAAACAGAAAATAAATTTAAGAAAAGTTAATAAAGAAAACACAAAATAAATTAGAAATAACTATAACATTACAATTGCAAATTTATGGTTATTTTATGTTATTTTGGTGGTCTTATCTTTATCTCACCTCCAACATCAACAAAATAACCATAAATAAGAGGAAATAAATGTAGAAACATAAGAGAAAGTTAATAAAGACAAATAAAATAAATCAAAAGAAGACCAAACCAATGATTCTCTCAGCTTGTTTCAGTCTGCAAAAGTATCAGAAGACTGGCCGGGCATGCGCGTCTTGCTTCAATTGACGTCTCAACCTGTGAACATTTGTGAAATATGCAGGAAAGACTTTCTTGCTAGTGGGGGAACCGTGTGCTCTGCATCAAGGAAACATGGGAAAAGGCTAAGGAACAAGCTCTTCGACAGTCAGCCGCTCGTGATCCAACCTTTTTGTGCCCAAGATAACGCATTCTCCAACAATCACTGCTTCATACTGCTTCACTTGCTATTCACTCCGCTACTAGTGACACAATTCTCTGAGCTCTGAAGCTCCAGAGGACATCTACGTACTGGGCAGACTGGGACCGCTGCTCCTTGCGCCTGCTTTCTAGAAGTGCCATTGCCTCCACGAGGTCAACAGAATTTCAACAGGAGCGGTGCAGCAACCGATGGTCTGTTCATTGCAACATGGATGGCATGACCGCATGCTTAGCTTGGTGATCTCCTCCTATCCCAAACATCCTATCTGCTTTGAGCAACTAAACTAACCACGTCGATCGACTATGTCGATGCCCCAAACTCGATAAAACATGACAAAACCACACTACAAAAAATGACCACTGTTTTCACAGGGTCTGAAAATTTGAGCACCCAAATGAGCGCTCAAATATCCCCTATAAGATTCCTGGGCAAACCATAGGCTCTCGCCTGTGGAGAGAAGTACTCCGGTGAACCGCTGCCTACAGCGGGAGCACCACATTTGATTCGACCACCCTCAAGTGACATACATCATGTCACAAATCAAACTTGTCTGTCCCCCCACCTCTATCGCCTGGAAAGCTCCGGGCTGGATCAACCTCAGGCTGCAAACAGTAAAGAGCAAAAGATGGGCAAAATGTTGCCGGAAGTTTCCTGAGGATCAACTGCCATTCTGTCATCTGTGACTTCCAGCCTGATGTCCATATATGTGTTGTGCGAACCATTTGCCAAATCCGGGTTGCTTCCTGAAATTATGTTGGACTTAAAGTACGACTACCAGTGACTACGATTCGATATATACATATGATTCATGTCTATACTAGGTATTTTTGCGTAAAATTCTGCACATGCTGTCTGAACGACCCCGTTCAGATCTAGTTCTGGCCTTTCTCTTTCAGCAGAGATCGCACCCGGATGAGCCTCTCAATAAATGAAAACATGAGATATCTGCTCTGAATAGCAATTGCAAGGATCGTTCAATGTGGATCCATATGAGAAAGGAGGGGAATCCTTCAACTCAAATCTTGCACCGCCTCCGGAGCCTCTTGTGGTGTACCATGTGGACCTAGGCAACGGATATTTTTGAATAACAACTGCAGTCGACGAGAAAGACTCCAGCTCCCCAAAGAGCTGGAACAGGCAGCAAAAACACAAAAAAACAACACGAACATTGAGCAATTAGGCAATTAGACGCTTTGCCTGCTAT
>Ga0126342_10012062_pt1 | contig 15432 bp, 16 predicted proteins | sample Cyp1metagenome_FD_92528 | JGI IMG/M metagenome (GOLD analysis project Ga0126342, IMG submission 92528) | Coral microbial communities from Lord Howe Island, Old Settlement Bay, Australia - Cyphastrea 1 metagenome | ecosystem: Host-associated > Invertebrates > Cnidaria > Coral ...
TGCCAGAAGATATGCCAGAACATATTGCAGAAGATATGCCAGGTAGAATGCCAGAAGATATGCCAGATAGAATGCCAGAAGATATGTCAGATAAAATGCCAGAAGATATGTCAGATAGAATGCCAGAAGATTTGCCAGTAACAAAACGTATAGATGTCATGGTGGGGATAACTCGAAATAAAGTAATTTCTGATTTTTTTTCTGACCAGTAAATGGGGTTCAACAAAAAATGAAAATGCAACCCCAGGCCTGGCCATGAAAGCATCTTGAATCTGATCCATGACAGAGGCCAAAGTCCCTGGGTCAACATGCTGGAGGGTCTGGGCAGCCTGCTTGCGCACACACTGCATGATACAGGTGTAATCGACCAACTTGTCCCAGTCGGCCACTGATGGTCTCAGTTTTGGTCGTGCTGAAACCTTCGTCTTCTTGGTTTGGGTACAGAACCAAGAAATATGGTTCCACAAGAAATGCTCTTGCACCTCCTTGTCCACGGTCAACATCACCTTGGCCGCATCTTTGGCATAGCGAGGCGATGCGCCCAGCAACCACCGCGTGGATCGCAGCAGCTCAGCCGTAAAGCAAGACAGCTGCCACTTGTGAAAGTTGAGGTGGTGCTGGATCAAGCACCTGGCACCTGGGGTTGTCCCAATGATCAGGTTCAAACAGGATTTGAATCGATCTTCATCAACCCGCCAACGTTGGATCATGCCAGGTTGGCCATTGAACTCGTCTGTGACAAGCCTCAAGCGACTCTCGGTGTTGAGGGAAGCATCGTGTTCTCCATTTTGGCTCTTCTCCAGCAAAACTGCGCTAAATGTCAGTGCCAAAGACAAACAGGAAGGAGGCTGGCGTTCAGAACCTCTGTAGCTCAACTGCAAGTTGAGGTACGACCTGTGTGACGAATCCTTGTTGAAGACAACCTGGGCTTGTTGAACGAAATTGCACGTTCAAACACCATCTAAGAATGTAAAATGTGCAGTATCTACTAATAGCTTTTTTTTCATGATATTCTAAATAATGCCCGGAAACATTCGAAGGCAAGAGGAATGCTCTGTCCAAAAAAGCTTCGAATGGCTTCACCTTGTCATAATCTGTGTCAAGGTCGATTTCTGCAGCAACCATCACCACAAACGCAATGACAGATGCCCTTGCATATCCTTTGATCAAGTCCACAGAACAGTAATCAAGCTCAAACTTGGAACCTTGGAACAGGAGTTTGGTGTGCTTGAAAGGGAAAATACATGGGAATCACCCAAGAAACAAATCATAGAAATATCAATTGTTGAAAATAAAGTGTGTTGAATCTTGACAGGTGCACAGTTCGCAGGACTGTCTGGAAAGGCCACCTTGGGAAAACACAATGGGGATATTATACCGGGATAATATGGGATAATGGTATATAATAATTAATCTGCTGGTAGCTTTTGGATCCAATATGAACTGAAATGGAAATTAGATCTTGGTTGCTGGGACCCGGACATTGCAGGACAGAGGTTCCCTACCAAGGTCAATGGACCCGGTCACCATGCTCTCAAAACACGTGAGCCAGTCTCGAATGACAGGCAATCCATCGGTCGGCACCTGGAACCTGGAGCAGGCAGCCGGTAAACCTGTTTTTAGGCAGGCTTATAGTTTGTGGGGAAAATGACACGCTAACCATTGCAGAAAATCATTGATTGCTTGTCATTGTTTTCTTCTGAATCTGGGCAAGGATTTTGAAGTAAAAACATGTCATGGGGAGCATATATCCCAACTTTCAAAAAATATTTCTCAGGATGTGAAGGGCTGCACAAGAGGTCAAACCCAGATCATTTTGGATCAGCAGTTAGCCCAATTTGGGGATCTTGATGGGTTATAGCCCCAGTCGTAAGCGAAACCGATTTTATAAGGACAACATAATGGTGTGGGTTCAAAGGAATATAATCCCTTTCCAGTCAGGCAAAGGTTGGATGATGGACAATGGCTTCTCAATATTAGTCAAATGATTGTTACTATGGTATTGTCTCCTGCTAATTTGGTAGCGCCAAAATTACATCCCCGTGCCTAAATTCCACAAAAACTGGTGGATAGATGAGAAAACCAACATTTTCAAGGAGATGCAAATATTTCACAATGGTTTGATATTTGCAACAAATTGGTATTACCCATCACTCTCCTCCCTCTCCCTTCAGCCCGTAGCTTTGCAGGCCACGCACACACACACACACGAAGCCCACAAGCTGGGAAACCAAGGAACCGGAAAGCGCTCAGGGGCATCTTCAAGGTATCGTTTTCCATACTGCGGTCAATCACCTGGGGAATTCGTAGTTAATTGTTGTATTGTAAAGTATAAAGATTATTTTTTGGTAGCATTTTATCATCGAAACATATTGAAACCCAAACAACTGAGCCCATGGCTATGTCAGTAGTCGACTTGAAGATCACGGTCTGGTATCCCCGTTTGTTCTGATATTCACGATACCACATCTCCAACTGTTTCATGCGGAGTTTGTTGTTTTCATCATTCTTCGACCCCAAGAAGAAAGCCACTGGATCCGCCGGGTGAGAGCCAGCTCTTGTCCCAGCTAGAGCTGCAGGGTCCTCCTCAAACTTCCCAATGTGATCCAACATCTCCTTAGGATTGGAATTGGACCCAACTATTTATTGATTATTGTATGTCTAAAACCCACGGCGTGAGCTGTAAATATACGGGATGCAGAATAGTAGGCCCCCCTGCTGGATTTATTGGGAAAGGGTCTGAACATAGGTTCCCCCTAGAAATGATGGCTGCTACAACTTGTAAGAACAATGATACAGTCCGTTTGGATTTGATTTCTACAGGGTCTACAAAACTTAAACATGTTCACTTCTCAGTTGTCGATGATATATATAGTAATGGTTGTGGGAATCTAGCCGTCACAAGTGTGGAATCCTATGCCATCCACTACCATTCAAAGCCACAGAGTCCCTCATGACTGAGGTGTCCCCACTCAACTTCTTCAAGAACTTCTCGCTGGAGGAGCACAGCTTTTTGGCTGCGCTAGGGGAAGTCTTGGTTTCATCTTCTTTAACCACAAGTGGCTTGTCACTCTTTTCTGGGGTCTCAAAACACATGGACCGGGCATGTTCGAGAAACGAATTGCCACCTCTTTCGGGACTCGGACCCATCATAGCGTTTGGGAATTGGAGCTGCTGGCCCACAACAGCTGCAAGAGTCAAGAGAAAAATTCGGTAAACTGATCAACCCTAAAAAGTGCATTGACTTTTATGTTGGCCCTCAACATAATTTTCAATGCACTCCCCCCCGTCCGTTGCATTGAAAACCTTGGTTTTTTGATGAAGAGATTTATTTTTTTTGGTGAGCCCTAAATTGAAATAGATCCCTTCCTCCGTAAAGCAAGGTTTTCAATGCACTCCCCCCCGTCCGGTGCATTGACTTTTATGTTGGGGGTCTGTTCCAAGATCAATGCAATTTTTTTAGGTCCGTGACAGACATTCCAAGATCTCAATTTTCAACGCACTCCCCCCCGTATGTTGCATCGATTTTTCAATTTTCAATGCACTCCCCCCCGTATGTTGCATCGATTTTTTTTGGCGAACACCCCCTGGTGCATCGATTTTTTTTGCAACCATCCCCTGGTGCATCGATTTTAAAATCCAAACATCCCCCGGTGCATCGATTTTAAAATCCAAACATCCCCAAGTGCATCGATTTTGGGCTATAATCATCCCCAGGTGCATCGATTTTTGGGCTATAATCATCCCCAGGTGCATCGATTTTGGTCTATAATCATCCCCAGGTGCATCGATTTTGGGCTATCATCATCCCCAGGTGCATCGATTTTGGGCTAAAATCATCCCCGGTGCATCGATTTTGGGCTATAATCATCCCCAGGTGCATCGATTTTGGGCTAAAATCATCCCCGGTGCATCGATCTTGGGCTATAATCATCCCCAGGTGCATCGATTTTGGGCTATAATCATTCCCAGGTGCATTGACTGTGGTTTCTAATCAATCCCTAGATTATAAAGACTTCCCCGACGTGCAACCAGGTGGATCGATTTTGGGCTGCAAGCATTCCTAAGTGCACTGACCCTATTCCCTATTTGGACTGGAAAGAACAATGATTTTGGGACCAAAATCTGTGTAAGATATGTTTATGGCAATAAGTATTAGGGTTGGTCTAAACCCTTTGACATCTGGAACAACCTGACAGTATGGCTCACATGGATTACCACTCTTGCCTGGAAGTCACCGTGCACTTCTGTATTTCTGACACCACCTGTGGCAGAGCCGGCTCTATCAGTCATGCTAAAATCTAGACCAGGCCATGAAAGAAATGGTTCCCGAAAAGCGAAAGGCTAATGGTAACTGACTTTTCTTTGGTTTCAAAAAGGGTATGACTTAGGATCTCTCCTGTGATTCCCCTATGGCTTTCTAATAGCTCCAAACAAAGCTTGTCTTCAGTTCCGCAGGCTTGCCCAAAGCCACATCCCTGCCTGCAGTCGAGAAGCAATCTGTGCCTTGGCCAAGTGTGCGCTGACAGCAAGGAGATTGATATTACAATCTTTGTTACAGGATGGGAAAGGTCAATTTCCATAACAAAAAAATGGTAGTGTTGTTGACTTGTAGCCTTTTTGTGGATGGTATATGTCATGTTGGAACAAATTTGTAGATCCAGGAAGCCATGTGCATGGCACATACAGGAAGCCATATGCATTTTTGTTTGCTTGGTGAATCTTGGGAGATCTTGGGGAATCTTGGGAATCACAAGCCATACTTGTGTTTGTAAATGATCTTCATTTCACAAGAAAGACATGTGATGTTGGCTTCGTTAATTCACCTCCGTTTCATCTTGTGTTTGCGCGCGCTTGTGTACTATTTTCCTCCCCAAAGAGACGCACAAACCCAAGATGAAACAGAGGGGACTGATTTGGTAGAGTTGTAGATTGTAATTTGGCCCATGGATATAGTAAGAAATGAGAAGTGAATTGATTGGCATTGAAAGCTACCCAGGCAACATCAGCCATGAAGGCCGTCGCTCACATGATCCAAAAGACTTTTTCTCCATCGCGCAGCCATGTAATTGCTAATTGGTCCATATGCAGGCTCTTGCATTTAGAGCTAATTACCCTAAACTGAAACCAAATCGTTCATAGCATCAATGAAATCATTGTATGCCTTAGATGCCTTTTCCATTTGGGGCCCAGCTTTGTTTGAGCTCACATGGTCAAACACCCGTGTCAATGCCGTGACCATTTGGCCCTCAACCTTGTGATAGTTCTCGAATGCCTTTGACCTAGGGGACTCATCGATAATCTCCCAAATGTCGTCCTTACTGGAAGAAACCAGAGAGCATTGTTCATTCCAATGGGCCCTGAGCATGGTTTGCAAAAGCCCCCTAGTAGTACTCATGCCGCTGCTTGTAGATAAACCATGTGCTTTCACCTTGTCCTCCAACTCATCTCTGGTCATACCACTCATCTTGTGAGTGCAATCATTGGGGTGGCGTTCACCGCGGACAACTTTGCGAAACATGTACCGAAGCTCTTCTTTACCCTGGGATTGGAGGGTTTTCTCATCACATGTTTGGGACAACGCCTTGATAAGGTCTCCCTTCTTGTTGGGGATGTTGGGCGCTGAGGCTTTGTTCCAAATATAAGGAGGAGGGCAATTTCCATCTCCCCAGCAAAGCGAGCATTTCAAAGGCGAAGGGTCCATCAGCTTGATAAATCACTACTGTACCATGTGGGACTTTGAGCCTCATTTCCTTTTGGAGTTAAACATAGATGAACCATAACATACTAAACATAGTTGACATCATTGTTGTTTTTGGATAGTCCAAACTAAACCCGTTTCGCTAACTATCAGCTGTTTCTGGTGTAACATCATGCCTAACAGAAAATTGCAAAGTACCAATCTCTCAGTAAGTTCAGAGGCGATGGCTTTCTGTGCATGTTTTTCCGTGGACCAGGCTTCAAGTTGGCCCAACAAACTAGTCATGTCGCCTACCGCCAAACTGGGCTCTTAGGGCAACACTTGGCACAAGTGAATTTAAAACTGTTGGGTGCAAATCGTACACTGGAGCACCCACACCTGGTGCGGGTGCTGGCGTTGAAAGCCACGGCAAAGGACCAAATGCCCCTTGGTTGTAAAACTTGTTTGAGGCCAAATCCTTGAGATACTGTATGGCCCGCGAATAATCAGCACCATACGCAGATTCCACAGCACGTGCAACATCCAAGCATTGATTGCGCAACGCAGCATTGTAGGAGTTGGTATGCCTGTCCACTGCGACAATCACTTGAAATTATGTTCTTCCAGTGGTAGGTCAGAAAACATACGAAATTACACCCCATCTAATAACAGACCCCAAAAAAACAATAAATGAAATGTTCAGCTGCTTCTGTGAGGGAACAAGTCCAACCCTCTGAGCGCGGGCTTCTGTGAGGACTAGCAAAGGCCGTTGGGCTAATTGCTCTGACCCCATGTATTGTTTCACCAAGCAAATGCAATCATTAGGAGAAGGAATTGCCCGAATGCTGCCAGCATCAATTCGCGACTGTAGATTCTCTGGAAGGTCTGCCAGGGGCAACCACAAAACAACATAAAACAACTAAATGTGATTTTATTGCCAGTGCATAGCACAAACTTTCACATTATACTATTAAGTTGATGCTTGACACTCTGGAACCTTTTCCCACAACCCCACCTCGCCGCAACATAAAAATGAAACAGTGGTTTGATGTCGCATCCTCCAGTAGGCCCCCTGATAAGTTGACCTGTTGTGGTCCAGTGAAATGGGTTTTCCAAGACCTCGGGCAATCTAGCTTCATCGCGTTCACCTGTGTGTTAAGCCCTACCCATGATCTCATTGCTGGGCGGGCCATCTCAGAGAGCATGGTTTGCATCACGTCCTGTGGTGTTTGTAAATCATCAGCTGCTGATATTCTCCTTGCCAATATTCCCCATAACCTTGTTTTGAAGCAAACTGCGTCCAGCCAAATTCGAACATATAAAAGACTATTGTTATTCATTCTGGAACAAACAAAGCAATAAAAGAAAACTTCATTGTCAACAGCTAGGGGCCCATCAAGTTTGTCGTGGGTGTGGCTTTTTCTTAAGTTGAGCAAGCCGGTGACCCGGCATTTGTACTGCGCTGTTAGGTTTGCTAACAGCATTAAGGTTATTTGATTTTTCGACTCTCTCACAGTGTTATCCGAGGACAGTAAAACTGTCCTCGGAAAATTTCTTCCAGTTTCAACAGCTATGCGATGAACCCGCTCTAACGTCAGTGAAAGCATTTCGCAAATTGCCGACCCGTCGTGCATTGTTGACTCGTCGAGGATGTAGAGGTCCAAGCACCATCCTTAGTTTCAGTTGTGATGTGCTACGTGTAATTTGAAATGTGTTGCAGGTACTGAACCTTTTCCATGGTGACCCGGGTGAAAACTCAAAAGTGGTTTGAAGCTGGGACAAGTTAAGAACCAGAGGCTCCCTGGGCCCAAACTCCATGAACTTTCAACGCTGGCCGGACCAAGTTGGCCCTTAGTCTTTTTGAATCATGCCTTCCAAACAACAATAACCCCCTATTATACCATATCGCGGGCAAATGATCAAAACATATCTTTGAAGCTTTCGGGGAAACATGGAGGACACAGTGCGAAGTCCAGCACATCGCGGCAACCTAAACTTGGCCTGATCAAGGCCGTCCACCAAAACAGTTAGAGTACCGCTTTGATGATCTTCAGATAACTCGTTCAGTCCCCATTGTATACATCTGTCGACGTATTGCGAGTGAAGGTGTGCACGGTAGCTCTTGATGTCGGCCAGCTTTTGTTCTAGGGATCGGGAACGATCACTTAGTGCTCTTGTCAGCTGGTGACAAACTTCACACCGCCCAAACCTAGATTTCGATCATCATGTGTTTCAAAAAATGCTTTATTGAACCCAAACCCAAGGTGCTAAGATGTTTGTGGAATTTGTTGGTAAAATATGGGCATGCGTCGCACCAGGAGACAAGGTCTTGCTCCTAAATTTCAGGACATCACTCCACTTCTCTTTGAAAACTCTTGCGAAGGTTGCATACCTCGGGGGCTAATGATTGACCCAAGAATTTTCAGCACTGAAAAATTGAAATTTCAAAATTTAACTGTTAGGATTTGTGATGATTGGTGAAACTTGGGCCCCTACGATGAGGTCGACGCCCCCAAGAGTTGCCGTGTTGACGCGTAATGATGGTAAAGATCCATGATGTTCCCAGGCGGGAGGTATTTGCACACTTTTTTTTCGTCAGAACACTGAATAAGTTGCCACCCTGTGCTCAAACCTGGCCGCTCCAAAAACGAAACTAGCTCCCCATCCTCGCAGTCAGATGCCACATCGAAATCAGGGTCATCAGCATGTGCAGCACGTCCGCGCCGGACGAATCTTCAGGGAGCAAAGCAAAATTATATGGATTACTGTATGGTGATGTATCAAGATGAGGTGCCCTTTTATCCCTTCAAGTGACCTCTTACAACCAAAAAAGGACACCTCATTTTGAGACACCCCCATATATCTTTGGATATTGTCATATATAAGAAATATCACCTTTGATCCTTTGGTCACAACATGGAATTAAACAAAATACCGCACAAATTAACAACCGTTTCGAGGACCCTACCTGTCTGGTAAAGTTTCCGCGACGGATTCATATAGCGTAGTTAAAAACGCGTGTACACTGTGTGTCTTTTCTGTATCACCTTGTTTGCACTTCCCATAGCGCAAATCAGGATTCAAATTCGCTCCTTTCCTGAGGCGATTCGTGCCTACACCCAAGAGCTTGGCGAGGCAAGAAACACCAATGGCTCGCTCGAGGAAGATGCAAGAATCAATTTTGCCATCCCCCTCCACACATAGATGTAACTCAGTTGAATTGCCCCGGGGCACAGCGGTTGCTTTCCGATTTCAGATATTACTATAATTTCCCATAATGGACCAGGGACTTTTTGGGGATCAGGCATAAACATTCAAATTCAAACTTAAATGATGTCACTAACCAAGTTGCAAGGGAATCTTGGTCAGTTTTCTTCAGATCCCAGAATTCACAGATGAACCGGCGGACCTCTTCCTGCTTGTGCTGGGTAAAGCAATTCTTCCGAGCACCTGGGAGTGAGCTGGGAATTCATAAGGCTCACACAGGCAAGAGCATTTGAGTTTTAAATAATGTTTGTTGGTTTGCAGGGAAACTAGAAAACATCCCATTGCGTTTCACAAGGTTTAGGCGCATAGACATTGATCTGTAGCTAGCACCGATGAAATTCTAGCAGCATCCTGACCATTCTGCTTGTACTTGTCCCCCTGACGTTCATATAATGCGTGAGCTTCCCGTTTTGAATTGTCATAAGGTCGTTTCTTCCTTGGTAATTTACCTTGTTCAGAGACCTGCTTGTTGAAGGTGGCCTTGGCCGCTTCATATAATTTGGGCCACCCAAAATTCAAAATTGAATGTTGCGCGGATGGCCCTACGTCACCTTCAATAGATGATTCATCACTTTCCTCGTTTTCTGGGCCAAAAAGTGGTCTAAATGAGGTTTCCTTTCTCTCAGAGGCTAACCCTTCCTCAGGTTCATCCTGGAATGGAGCTGTTGGTCTGGAAATGGTTTGGGATTTGATCCGTCGTCTCCTTCCACCTCGGGCTCAAAGGTGGAAACCAGAACTAGAAGGTAATTAGGATTATCCCAAAATAAGTTAAATCTATAAAATTCAAGGGTTTGCACTTGAAAATCTCATCGGATTGATCCCCGGTGTGTTTTCCAAGCTCCTGCCTTCGGTGTGTTTTTCTGCAGGTGCGACGTGGCGTGGCACCTTCTGGGGCCTCTCTATCCCTTCATTCTGGAAAGGCGGCATGGCTCAATGGGATCATCTTGGATGGAACCCTGAACCAGGACCATTGGCTTCAGAATACTGCGCAAAACTTTTGAAAATTAGATAGTGAAATTACCAAAAAACAAATCTAGAACAAACCATGTCAATTTTTTGGAGCACTGACTGGGTGCCATTTTGATCAAAAGGTTCTTCTTGAGCACCGGACAGACTGCGATTGAACATAATTGCGATAGAACATGGACATTGGGAAAGCAAAAATGATGATTGCTTCAACATGTTTGAGGGTTAATTCAGCTTCAACATGTTTGCTGGGTTTAATCCCCCTTCTTGTTCCCACATATTTGATTTTTGCCGGGTTTAATCCCCATTTTTGTTCCCACATCTTTGATTGGGTCACACCTACAAATCCGCTGCACTCACCAAGGGGCCCTACGCGGTCGGCAGCTTGCGGACTGGCGCAGCGCAAGGCAGCCTGGCACAGAACTGTAGGGCCAAGGCTTGATTATGCTTGATTGAAATGGGGAAGAATGTCATTTGATAACCATTCTTGGGGGAGAAACAGGTCGTAACCATTTGATATTTGAATTGAATTCTTTGAAGCATCGTCTTAACACCATTTTTAAGAAAGCATTTTTTTGATATTCAATATTTTTTTGGGGCACACTTACCAGCTGCATTCACAATCAGAAATCAGCAGTTGTTTCCCGACGCCAAGTGAAGATTTGTCGCAGTAGGCCCCAACCCTGACTATGGTACAATGCAAAGAACATGAGACAGGAGCGCATACCCTACGTTTGGTATGAACATGCCATTTCCGGCCATTGTAGTCAAAGTCTTTTCTTTATACGGGTCAAGGTTGGCCTTCTTGAAAGGGAACAATTGGAATGCAAGTTTTTCTTGCCCCGACACCGTCCGCCCCATCTTCACGCTCCACATGTGAGTAGAGCTAGTCGCAAGACATGGTAACTCGCCACGCTTCAAGCTCGTCCTAGCCCGCTCGATGGATTGGGACAGGTCATAGAAGCTCTTATCGGGAAACTTTCTGGTGTACCTCTCCAGGCTTGCCTGCATTGACCTTGAGAAGGGAAGTGCCATGAAGTAAGCAATGCAGGAAGGGAACTTTAGCCAAACACTTTGGTAAAATTGATCTACGTTTTTTTAAAACTGATCAAATCAAACATTTTTTGCTGAATGTTGCGCAAAGTCACGGTGGTAGAGATTTCTCATCATGGCTTCCACCAGCAGTTTCATCTGAAAGAAAATCTTCAGGTTGGACCAACCACTGAGACGATTTGGGGGCAAGGATGATTTGAGTGAGCTCTGCAAAAGTAATATCCTTGACTTGTCAGTACATGGGTCTTGGTCAAAAAATGTTAGCTGTCCAGACTTTATAGCTCAAACCGAAAAAACTGAATGTTCTGAAAGTGTAAATTTTAAATTTTCTGAGGTTCTGGTTTCCACTTGAGCTTCCCAGACTGCCAGGTCAAGCGGTACTCGCGAGGACGAGACACTGGGCATCCCACTTGCTGGGGACGAAGCCTGAGCAAGGCGGATTCAACTCGGTTTGGGAGATGTCTTAGGGATGGCAGGGTTTTAAAAGTGTTGCATGCCCCAAATAAAAATGCTAATGTCAACTCCGGATTAATAAACCATGGTTTATTAATTATGGGGGTACCCTCCAAATAGTCACAATATGGTACTTAAATGGTATCCCCTAATTAAACAACCTCGGGGCCTCGGGGTTTACTAATCCAGGGTTGACATCTTTTAATTTCAGGCATGAAAGTGGTCAAGTTCCAAGCTGCAATATTTGGGATAATTATGTTCTATGGGGGAGCTGCTCAAACAGGACAAGATTCTGTGTTTTGTCCACATTGTGATCCAAATACTTCTTGAGATGTTCATCCGTATACCCAACAACATTTTCATGCACAGATCCCGCTGCTTGGTTCTGCACCGCAGTACCTACCGAATGGCACTGTGCTTTGAAGATGTCAGCCCAACGTTTTTGGTTGCCAAGCCTTAGTCTAGCAGAATCTTAAATGGCGCATCATGGCTTAAGTTTGGGACTGGACATCCTACAATAACATTAGCCAGGGAAAATAAACCTTCAATCATTCTTCAAGAAACCTGCTGAATAAAATACACGGTGCGCCAAGCACAACGAGCAAATCAGAAAAATCAGGGATTTCACATTCTCTTCCATGAATCGCGCAGAAAGATGTTTTTTTGAACTGGATCTTCCGTGGATCTAGGGTCTTGGTACGAGAAACCTTGTCACCACCATGGATCAAATTGAATACATCCGTAAAGAGACAATCTGATGGATAGAGTTCCTGAATCAGCTTCTGGCAGTCTCGATCTTTCTCCACCTGGGCCCGGGCGTGGTTTTTTGGAAAAGACAGCGGGTCTTTTGTGGGAGGGGTTTAGGAACAGTACGACCATCGAGGTTTTAAATGTTGATGCATGCTGATTCCTACAGAATTTGAAACCCATTAAACCCAAGGCAAGCCACTCCGCAAACGAACCGGAGTCCTGTTTGAATCTGCCACAGCTGTTCTGCTGCCCTGTGGATGCTGTCCCAAGCTGCCCGCGCACACTCCACCCCAGAAAACATTGTCATGACCTCTCGTTTCTGTTGAAGACATTCAATAACATGTTTTTCCCCAAAGTATGTTGCAAAGCGCTGCAACAGCACCACTGCCCACTTCCTTGGTTTTCCGAACAAACATGAACTAGAACCACCCAAAAATCAAACAGGAATTACATTTTTGTTAACCCCGAAGCACTTTGGAAAGGACTTGGGGGTTCTTTCCCTGCAATAGGTGAAACGGTAGGCTCCCCTGCAGAAACAATGCGTTTCCATCCAAGATTCTGAAGTTCCGCAACAGTGCTTGGCAACGGGTATGGCTCCCTTAGCTTAAAACTGTGAGGTAGAAACATACTAAAGCCAACACTATTTTTCCCCACTTGCCAGGTGAGGGTTGTTGGATTTTATCACAATTGTTCTCCTCCTCCTCCTCGGCTAGCTATCCTCCTCCTGCTCCTCCTGCTCCTCCTGCTCCTCCTCCGCCAGCATCTCCTCCACCACCTCTGCCTCCACTCCACGTCCATTGTTGCCTTGCCAACTCTTCGCCAAGCTATTCGCCAACGTCCGAGCTCAGTGGGCACCGCTGGACCTCAACCTGGGACCTTCCCAGCTCAGTGCGCACCGCTGGACCTCAACCTGGGACCTTCCCAGCTCAGTGCGCACCGCTGGACCTCAGCGGCCAGATAGAATGCCAGAAGATATGCCAGATAGAACGCCAGATAGAATGTCAGATAGAATGACAGAAGATTTGCCAAATATAGAATGCCAGATAGGATGTCAGAAGATATGCCAGATAGAGTGCCAGAAGATATGCCAGAACACAGGAATCTATCTATCTATGTATCTATCTTTCTATCTATCTATCTGGGGGTTAACCACCACCCCCAAGGACCAGGCACCTCCCGCTGGGGGGTTGACCATCACCCCCAAGGACCAGGGCTCCTCCCGCCAGGGGGTTGACCACCACCCCCAAGGACAACCTGAGCGGAGCAGTCGCTGATCGGGTTGCCAGAAGATATGCCAGATAGAATCCCAGAAGATATGCCAGATAAAATGCCAGGAGATATGCCAGATAGAATGCCAGAAGGTCTGCCAAATAAAGTGCAAGAATGTTTGCCACATAGAATGCCAGAAGATTTGCCAGATAGAATGCCAGATAGGATGTCAGAAGATATGCCAGAAGATATGCCAGATAGAATGCCAGATAGAATGCCAGAACATATGCCAGAAGATATGCCAGAAGATATGCCAGAAGATATGCCAGGTAGAATGCCAGAAGATATGCCAGATGGAATGCCAGAAATAGAATGCCAGAAGATTTGCCAGTAACAAATCGATAAATGTCATGGCAGGGATCACACGAAGTAAAGTAATTAAACATAAACCGTTTAAAAACTTGAAGATTAAAACTGTATCACAATGTGCTGCAAGGTTACATTAGCTGCACATCTTCGCAACTCTTTCCCTCTGCGTTCACTGCCTCATCCTCATGTTTCTTACCTGGCCTTCTGCTGGGTGCAGCTGGTCGCTTCAAGGTCTTTTTGATTGTTTTCCGGTGTTTCCCATAAATAGCAAACAACTTTTCTTTGGAGGTGCCATCTCTTGCATCAGGTGCCTTGTTGCCGCTGCTGCTGCTAGAGCTGGGTGCACTCCTTTGCTTCTTTGGGGAAGCCTTTGGTTTGCCAGCTTTTTCTGCCAGCAGCTGCACAAGGGATTTTGCCATGTTGCAGCCCCTCACAAGCCCAGACCAAGGGCTAAAGATTGAGAATAAAAAGTTGCAGAATATGGGCACGTCCAATGTGCATGTTTTTAAAGATTTGGGGATATCTTATTTTCAGATTATATAACCCAATTGATTCCCACATATTCCCACAATCGATCCAACATGGCCCCGGCTGCCAGCCCCACTCGACCAAGCCTCTTGGGCAAAGCTGGCAGCCGCAGCCGCGCCAGCAGCAGTGGCAAGTGGTGGTGGCGCTGCTGGGAAGTGGTGGAAACCCAGTTACCTCTAATATAGCCTCAGTTACCTCCAATGTAACATCTAATCTAATCTAATCTATCTATCTGACTAATCTAATTCAAATCTAATTCTAATCTAATTTAATCATATTTAATCTACCTAATCTAATCTAATCTAATTAAATCTAATTCAAATCTAATCTCATCTATATAGTCTAACCTAATCTCATCTACCTAACCTGCTCAAATTCTAATCTAGTTTAATCTACCTAATCTAATCTAATCTACCTAGACTAATCTGATCTACTCTACCTAATCTAATCTAAACTAATCTAATCTAATCTAATCTACCTAACCTAATCCAATTCTAATCTAATCTAATCTAATCTACCTAATCTAATCTATCTAATCTATCTAATCTATCTAATTTAATCTAATCTACCTAATCTATCCTAATCTAATCTAATCTAATCTAATCCACCTAATCTGATCCAATTCTAATCTAATCCAATCTAATCTACCTAATCTAATCTATTTCTAATCTTATCATATCTTATCTATCTAATCTAATCTAATTTAATCTACCTAATCTAATCTAATTCTAATCTAGTTTAACCTATCTAATCTTATCTACTCTACCTAATCGAATCGAATTCTAATCTAATCTAACCTAATCTACCTAACCTAACCTAATCTACCTAATCTAACCTAATCTATCTATCTAAGTAATCTAATTCTAATCTAATCTAATCTAATCTACCTAATCAAATCATATTCTAATCTAACCAAAACTAATCTAATCTAATCAATCTAATCTAATCTAATCTATCTAATCTAGTCTAATCTAATCTAATCTAATCTACCTATTCTATAATAATTACTATTCCAATCTAGTCTAATCTAATCCAATGATCAAAGGAAGTTTAGGGGGAGAAACTTCCGTGTTACGGACTTTTAGAATGTCAGGGAAAGAGTTAGTCAAAGAAAGAGTTAGTCAAAGAAACAGTTAGTCAGGGAAAGAGTTAGTCAA
>Ga0126342_10012063_pt1 | contig 15431 bp, 12 predicted proteins | sample Cyp1metagenome_FD_92528 | JGI IMG/M metagenome (GOLD analysis project Ga0126342, IMG submission 92528) | Coral microbial communities from Lord Howe Island, Old Settlement Bay, Australia - Cyphastrea 1 metagenome | ecosystem: Host-associated > Invertebrates > Cnidaria > Coral ...
AACCATTAATAGGGGCTAGTCATCCAATGGTTCATAGGGATTTATAATAACCATTATTTTTGGATCCTTATTATGGATGGGATGACCATCAACCATATAGTGAGTATTGACCATGGCTCATATGGATATGGGTTATTTTCATCTATTTCCAATATGTTCCATTGCCAGAGGGCATCTCTTGTCATCGAATTATAGTTCGACCTGGGCCATGTGATTTCACACCCAGGTGTCCCTTCTTAGTCTCGATGAAGATCGATGACACAGTGGAAGGAGGCCATGGGAGACCTGGGGATCTAACATCAAACATGGAGAAGATTGGAGGTTTAAACCGGCCAAATGGCAAATTATGGCAAGATGATAAAATCTCATCAGCAAAAGTGGGCGGTTGGCCCCTTTGGTGCATGTTCCAATTTTCGGTGCAGAAGCAGCATTGATATCTGCACTCACTACCCATACTCTATAGTTTATATCCCGATGTAACTGGGGTTGAGCGACACTGGCCAAGCGTTGATGGTGAGGATTAACCATTTTGAATATGCCGCCGGGCAAGGGAATCATTGTAATTTGCCAACTACTTGTGTTGAGAATTGGGATGTGATTCCAGGAGCTGCAGGAATGTTATATTGAGATCTTCCAGGAGCCAACAGACATGAGGATCTGTGGATTGTAAACTGACTGTGACCACTCTCATTTGTCCATTTTACCCTCCCCGTGTAGGCCCAGTAGAGGGCTGCAAAAGCCAGTGTTGGGCGTATGGCCCCTGCACGGTCTGCCTCTCAGAAAGGCGTGCATTCCGCTGCTCAACTGGATCTAAACACTGTCTGAGAAGGTACTTAACCCTCCAAATCATACCCCAAACACTTCCTAAGAAGGTACTTGGATCCATAGGGGTTGGTAAAGGATTGTTTTTTGATTGTTACCCAGGGGTAAACTGGGTAAACGTGCAAAAGATCCATGGAAAGCCATGGGAAACCGGTTCGGAAGATGATCTACAGGACAAATGTTTTCCGTTTTTTCTCACATAATTAAACTGTTAGTTTACAGGAGGATAAATCACGATTTCTCAGGATAAAATCACAAAAATCATTACATCCACCATTATATATATATATATATAATTTTATATATAATATATGATATCCCCATGGTAAAGGATTGTATGACGACAAAATCACATTCCCATCAGCACCATTATATCTCACCATTATAGATGTATCATTATATCCCCATTATTTCACATTACATCTCCAAAATTTGACGATTTTACCGCAAGACAAACGGGGCCAAGGCGATCGAGTTCCACCACAACAGCAATCTCTGCATCCTGCGACAGTGACCTGATGCAGAGTTAAGGTGGAGATTTCTGTCCAAGGAAAAATTGGGATGTGGAGATGTCTTGTTTCCAGGGAAACATTGGGATGGTAGAATAATGTAGAATATTGTTTTATAATTGTTTTATATATTTTTGGTATTCTAGGTTTCGAACTTCGAAGCAATGAAAAGTGGTGATCGGTTTAATGGGCTTCAAATCTCGAGCAAAGGCTTGGGGTGGGAACAGCAGATCCGACTTTTGGGATGGAAACGACCAAAAGGAAGGTGTGAACATGGAAAAATCCAACATATTTGATTGATAATTCCCTTGGAAAACCATGCTTTTTCATATGCCAATTTACTGGAAGGTAACTTGATAAACGGGTGGTTTATTTGCAAATTGTGCCCGGCGAGTCGCAGAAATTTGGGATCCAAACACCAGAAATGTGCTACAGCGCCAACATGGGGAGACCACATGGATACCAACAGGAAATCATGATTTGCTGAGTGGTCATAGACTTCGATCCAGTTCCAACATGAGTTTTTGGTACCAGAAATGGCACAGTCTTCGGTCGGGATTTTTGAGTTACAGTAACCGTCTTGGAGAAGTCCAAGTAACTGTGACACCAAACATTTCCAACGGTTAGAGTGTAGAATTTTTAGGTTCTATGACATGCTAAATTTACAGGATGTATTTCCAATAATTATCACTGGCTTACAGCATTTGTGTGATCGCATAATGCCTTCAAGATCCTTTAAGTTTGTTTGTAGTTTGTAAGGGGTTGAAATTTTGCCCTTCTTCAAAGTTCCTTCCCGTGCTGCTCCATTCGAAATGCATGGCCAAGATGGATACAATACTCCGCATGGATGTTTACAATAGCTCATTATCTCTCCAAAGAAAAGCATGATGCATGGAATTGTCTCAAAATTTGGGATACTCTACCCCAATTGATGATGATACTATATGATACTCTAATTTATGGCCCTTTTATATCCTTTTATCAGGAAACATCCATTGGTCCATTTATGTTTTGTGACACCACGGGCCACGGACGTTCTGGGCTTCCACCAGAGCTCCACCAGGTGTCCGGACGAACCGCCAGAGGTTTTCATTGTGGACAATGCCTCAGTTTGTTCCTGGGCAATCGGTGCGGAAGCGCTAGCGTATTGTGAAGCAACAGAAAACACAAATCGGAGGAGCCGGCTCAAATGCCTTGAAACCCGCCTTTCAAAGGGGTCCGAAAGCATGGTTTCTAGATTCTAGATTCTAGAAGCTTCCATTTGATCTTTACTAATTTACACCTGGAACGATTGAAGCTTCGATTTGATCTTCCATTTGAACCATCAATCCATTGAAGCTTCTAAATTTGATCAGCCGTTACATAAAACATTGTACATAGGTAAATCATGGTAAAACTGTAAAATATCATTGGATTAAGCCCGTTAATTTGCCCATTAAATATAAAATGTTTGAAGCTTCCCTTTGATCATGTAGAAAATGTGACCATATAAAAATACATTTGTGACGAGGAATTCGAATGGATTCGATATACCATTTGTGGACCTGTTGATATAACCAGCGATCATATAGGGACTAAATGGTGATTTGCCAAGTAATTTCTATGATGAATTTCCTCGAGGGGTTTGCTATTTTCATTAAGACGATTCCATCAATAATCACAATTCATAATTCCATTATATACTTAGTCATTATTCTATTTAATGATGACTAGTATTAATCGCATAATTAATCTACAATTCACAATCCCATTAATATATGTATATAAATATATTATGATCAATTCCATGGCATTGTAACAATGGGATTGTTAACAGGATTGAATCATAGTATGAACATTAACAATGGGATTAATCCCATTGTTAATTACCGTTATTAATGACACTCAAGAATTAATTCCATGTTTTTCATCATTGGTCCATGGATTCCATGTACTAATACTATCTAATGCTACAATTCATAATCCCGTTCATACTCCCACTAGTGAATCACCATATTAATACAATTAATATCCCAATCAATATTCCATTCATAATCCCAATTCATATTCCATTCATTATTCATGATCCAATCATGAGATAAACATATATCATATGTAGGTATTGTTATTAATTATCTATCTATCTATCTATCTATCTATCTATCTCATTATCTCTATATATCTCATAGCATTTCATATAATACAATAGATAGTAGCTTTATTTTTCGCTATATATATATATCATATATTCTTAGTCAATCTATAGAAAAAAATGTATCTCATAATATCTATTCCATGTTTCAACCATTCTCTCATATATACTGATCTGGAATCCCCCGAGCTCCAGGTTTTTGGTGGAGTCAATCGCAAGGCACCGCGACCTCGACCTCGACCTCCAGCGATGAGGCGGTGCTCGCATGGGTCGCTTGGTGAAATCCCAGTGATTTCATAGTGGATTCGTGGCTTATCCCATTATTTATAAGGTTTCAACCATCTATTAATCAGTGATTATGAAAGTGATTATGACAGTGATTATGACAGTGATTATGAAAGTGATTATGAAAGTGATTATGAAAGCGATTATATCCCAATCTATTAATACGGTGGATGGTTGCGAAATCCTGCACCACCAACAGGATGGTTGAAAGCCTCTAGATAATGGAGGTATAACCGGTATAACATTTTTTAATTTTTCCATATATTGGGAATAATAATCTCAGCTGACGAGCATATTTTTCAGAGGGGTAGGTCAACCACCAACCAGTATTAATATGTATCAATATCTATGAGTCTGATGAATCTGATGCAGTTTTTGTGAAGTACAAGCATTTAGAGTTCAACTCAAGATGTTGGAATTGGATGCGCAACATATGACATATTATGTATATGTGTATATCATTATATCATGAACATGGAGAATTGAAGCGCAACGGACACAGGGATTTAAGCACCAAAAACCACTGATGGTGCAGAATGCAGGCGCAACTGGCCGAATTGCAGACCAAATGGACCCAGGTATTGTGGTTGCAAAGACATAAATATCCACCCTTCCAAAGAAAGGCAAACATGTCCTCATTTTGTCGAGGTGTATACTATTATAATCTATGACTGCTGAATATGGGTGTGTGATTGAAACTGGTGGCTATGTTGATAGGCAAAATGCACTATGGGATCGTGATGGTTTTCCCAACATGTTCAAAAACACCCATGTCATATTGCTTGCAATAACCAAATATATCCCCATTGCAGTTGGTTAAATTCCCCCATGAAATCCTCTCATATCATGGTTGATACTGTATGATATCATTATCCAGAAATTAGTTTGGGGATATTTTTTGCACTTCCCATTAATTCGTTATAGAATATATTGTTTATTCTATATCATATGCATTGCCTATGTATCCATTGTATGTCCACTGTATACCAATTCTATATCCAGAACATATCCATCAAATCATTCCCCCACCATGGACCCTAGCCACTGCCCGAGGACAAGGCTACGCGCCAAAGGAAGCTCTCGATGCTTCTTGGTGCAACCATGGTGTGTTTCATACTGGTCCAAAACTGACGGTTTATAATGGTTTATGATGGGACATACCATCTGGTAGTTTGTTACAGTGTGCTATTGAACATGGCATATTTAGTTCGTTGATTTACCTATTAAAAAGGGTGATTCTCCATAGCTATTAAAGATGGTTGCGGAATCCTGCACCAGCTGATAAATGGTTTATCCCATGTTTATCCCATGACTTAAAGGGTTGAAACACCATCCTTTTGGTGATGCAGCATTTACCATCCACAGTATGTTATCGGATTTTCATGGGACATGCACATATGTGGGATATTTTTGACAGTTACAGATATGGAGGTTTCCATCAATGGGGGGTACCTCTAGTTATCATCCATTTTTGCAATTTTCCATTGGGATTTTCCATGTCATCCAGCGACTTGGAAAATCTCCATGAAATCCCGCGACGTCGCAAGGTTTGTCATCAGTCGTCGCTCCGCTGCAACTGGCGATGACTGGCGACTTTTTTTTGATCGGCTGGTAAGCACCACCGTATTTTGTGAAGAAAACTATTTTTTCGATAACATGAATTACCCGTGCCGGTAAACGTTTACAGTTTGCGAACTGGAAAACCACCATCTTTAAGTTCGATAAATCAACTACAAATGGGCAATTTTCAATAGCTTTTTGTATGTTTACCAGAGGGTATATACCATCTACTATTCTAACATGGTGAAGAGTAGAGAGCAAAGTAGGAGACTTTTCGAGTCGCCATTGACCGGTTGAGGAGCGGTGGCGTTTGGGCCACTTGTCAGCAAATGTGGCAAAAACAACTGCCGAACGGGGGTGAAACTTGCTGAAACAACATACATTAGTTTTCCATAGTTATCCTTGGCTTCTTTATGCACGGAATGAAACTAACATCACCCAAAAGACTTGATTTGCCTGGTTTGTTCGTGTTTTTTTATACATCGAGATAGCTCATGTTCAGATGTTTTACGAAGCTTCAGCCATTGTGGAGGTACACGGACCAGTAACTGACCCTCAGGAACTTCGGGCTAAGCAGTTCATAAGGCGTATTAGTTTCACCCAAGATGTTCACAAAACATGTTGTTGTTAAATTACATTAATGTGGTGTATATGTTAGGGATTGTTAGGGTACATCGCATTTTGTGGTCATAAAGGACTTTGCACAACTACTTGCTGGTTACATCAGATCATCGAATTAGCTGCCAATTATCTGGTTTACTCTCATGTTTTTCTGGTCAAGTTATATCCGCACTTTCCAATGTTGGGATTGTCTGACAATAGGCTACCCCATTCCATCGAATGGTTTAAAATCCTCCAGATTCCCAATTCTGTGATAGCATTTTTTTGGTTTGTTCAGACAAACCAGAAGCATCCTCCAGATTCCTTGCCACTGAGAAACTTCAATTATCCCACTCATCCTCCAAATCAACATCCAAATTACCTATAGTTTGCCAACTATATGGGGCTTAACTCAACCCATATGTTCCAAGTGTGGTATAGTTGATTTTGTTTACCTACATTTGGGCCATGTTTGAGGTAAATGTTGTCAAATATTCCAGCACCATGGAGCATTCATGGTTTTCATTGACAAATCCATTAATCATCCCATTCATAGTCCCATTAATACTATTAATCATCAGTTAGTTGTGTTTAAATCAAGTTAATGGTGATTCTTAGCATTGAACATAATTAATAAGCAGATAATCAGATTAAATACATGTGAACATAGATAAACTAGTATCTAGCATTAATATCGCCATAGTTAAGCTTTAGGATCTAGTTGCTTTTTAACGTATGAATTATGGTGATTTACCCAGGTTAATAGTATTGATCAGCATTGTTACTCTGTAGTTTACATCAGATTAACCATTAGTATTTGTGTTTAAGTCAAGTTGAATCGGATTGTATTGATATGTATTCATTGTTCAAGTGAACTAGCCCAGTTTTGCGAAACGTGTCGAAACTCGATCAGGATTGTCTTTGCCTGGCGTGTCATCGTCAGCTGTACTAGCTGCGTTGTGGCCCACGCACCTTGAAAATTTGGAGGGGAGACACCTGTGGTGTGTGTTGGTGAAATGGACATATGTCATGGGGATATACTACCTGGAGATACTACTTATGATTTAATGGGATATTGATATTCATGGAATATGGGATTTAATAAAATGAAAAAGGGTGAATTCGAATTGAATCATTCTCCGAAAGTTCGAAAAAAATGCATTTAACAGCCCAAACGTCGAAAGATCGATTCCAGATGTCACTGGAATGAAGATTACTTTGCGCCACTTCCACCCACTTCCAACATCTTCCACCAAAGTCGGACACTTATTAACTTGTGAGTCAAGTTGGGTTTCCCCAACAAATGGAGGTTAGACCATGTTATACAACCCGGTTAGATATGAATCGAATATCCCCAGTTAGATGGGTTAAATGAATCGGTTAGATGAATGGATCATATATGGATTGTAACATATTATAACCATCATTAATATGGATTATCATCAATGGGTGATTAAATTATGTATATAAATATGATTATATATAATTATATATATATATCATGATGGTTATTGATGCATATTGTATCTTATATGATGGTTATATTTGGAATATGTATATATATATCTATATTGTAATCTAATGTAATCTACATACATGTATATCCATCATATTATCCATCATATAAGATTGCATATTGATGGTTAGTATTGGATCTTATATGATGGTATGATGGTTATATATATGGTTGGTGGTTTGGAACATGAATTTTATTTCCCATAATATGAATGGATAATCCTTCCTATTGACGAAGTCATATTTTTCAAGATGGTTATTGCACCACCAACCAGACTATGTAGATCAACCATAAATGACCATGTTCAATAGCTATGTTAAATTACCAGAGGGGATGCAGATGTTTTACTAAGCAATTGCATTCTTGAAGCATATTCTAATATGATGGTTATAAATAACCATTGTTTTAATCTGGGTAAATTAGACTATTTCCTTATTGAAAATGGTCATAGAAATAGTTGATTTTCCCATTAATAGCATGGTGATTAAAACATCATGGATCATTGTTTTATGCATCCGCCATCCATTGATCCAACGTTGCCGAGGCGCGATGTTCCGAATGGCTGGCGGCGATCTCATGCACCCTGACATCTGACCACGATCCATCCCGGAGAGCCGAGGAAATCCGATTGAATGGTTTCTATTATAATAGAATACGATCAATACTATTCATATAGTATAATTGTATAATATAATTGTATAATAATTTTTTTTTTTTTTTTTAATAGAATAGGAATAGGATCAAGAAGTATAATAATTTACCATTTGATAATGATAGTAACTATGAATAGTATCATAATACCGTTGATAATACCATTGATAAATGGTTACTAGTATCAATACTATTAATAGTATCATTTAGTATTATGAATAGTATTAGAACATACTATAGTGATAGCATTATTTTAGCAGTGATAAAGTTTCTAATCAATCTAGTTATGAAAAGTATTAGAACATAATAGTACAATATTTGATATTTCAATAAGCAGGCACAAAAATTGGGGAATCCTGGGACCCTCCGGAAACATCTAATCGACGTCCGGAAACCAAGGGATTTACCAAGGGATTCCCAGCTATCTGGACTTCCAGAAGCAAAGCATTTGGTGTAGGGGATGGGGAAAAAGCTGTCCTGGATGGTGGAGCCCCTACAGACGCCAAGGTTTTTTTTTAACATGGGGATGGGATGTCAATGTAGCCGGCCTGGTAATGACTTACAGTTTGCGAACTGAAAAATGGCCATAGAAATAGAAATAGTGGACTTACCCATTGAAAATAGTGATTTTCCATAGTTATGTAAGTTTACCAGAGGGTATATCCCTAGAATACCAATGAGAACCATAGGTTCGACCCTCCAAAACAGCCCACAGGTTGCATCCTTTCCGTCATCCTCTTCCTCTCCTACGAAGTGATGCCGGAGCAGTTCACTGCCGTTTCTTGGCCTCGGACGTTCTATTACCGCCATGATCCGAAACGAAGATGATGGCTGTTGGTATATACCGTATATTGATTGGATATCGCGATACTGTATACTGTATACTTATGATAAAATTTATATGATGGTATATATATATATACCAACAATGTTTTTTTCTTGATGTTCTTCAACCCAGAAAAACAAGTTTTTAATGGTGGTCAATGATCTTGAGCCATATGCAGATGAAGCAGTGTTCTTCTTACTGTTGGTGCAGCTGGTTGAGTGCAGCCACGTACTTTTAGCGCTTTCACGGTCTTTCGACCTTTCCTTTGGGTGAAATCACCAGATGGTCGTCCTTGGAGATCATATCGAGTCCACCGCGAGCATCCGACGTATCGAATGTTACCATGCATCTAGGAATTCTATATGACTGGAACCATAGAAATCCATAGAAATCCATAGAATAGGGATTTGAAAGTGGGATTTAAGAAATGTAAAATCCTGAAAAGTCCTTCCCAAACAAACCAACCACATTGATGATCTTTATGGAGCTTTCCGAAGTCAGGGCTACCCCCGGTGTCCTCATCCACCGGTGTCCGGTGGTCGGGTTCAGGACATAAAGCACGAGATCGATGAGATCATCCCCATCGATTTTCCCATCTCAGGTTGGACAGAACCAGGGGATGAAGTTGGGAGCAACAGAACATGTGGATTTTTAGTTGGTAATACTTCATATATATATATACATATTATATATGTATATCATATATCATATATATATATATGTATATGTTATTTATATAACTGATATAACTATTATATAATATTATTTAGAAAAGGCCAAAAGAGAATATGGAAATCCTGTTGAGAGGTTGTGTGAACCTGGGGTAAGCGCGGTTTTTCCAAGATGTTCAGACAGACTCATCGGCCTCAGGCGTGTCTCGAAACATCACGAGGCGCCGCAACGGCGCCGTTTTGAGCATCTTCTGGGATAAAAGCTGTGCTAAACCCCCATGAAATGTTAAGACACCCAATAATCAACCTTCATAAACCGTGATATTCTACGGACACCAATTTTTAAATGTCCTAAACCCCTATGCCATCAACAATCCCTGAGTTTGAGCTTCGTGAAATTCATCGCTATGGCCCCCAGTCATGGTTAATGGGATGGTGACTATGGCATTTTTGGGGTGTCATTTTCCAGAAAAATATCGACGTCAATGAGGTGAAACCCCATGAAGAGCTCTTTGTATTTGTAAGATGTCAAGTCATCCGCAGTATCCTCAAAGATGTGATGTTTTTTGTTCACCTTGACATCAGTGGATCGTATCCCCGCCACGGAGGTTGGTCTCTTTTCCCGTGTCCGGATGCCCTGGAGGATGGAGAAGGATGCATTTTTTTTCGATGTTCATGTGGTGCTGTTTGAGGCAATTCAGAAGTTGCAGGATCCATGATGATCCATGGATTGGTTTTTCAGGGAGAATTTGCTGTTTAAATCCCATATTTCATCTTCATCTTCATGGGAATATCCATGGTTTCCGGTTAAGATGTTCCCTTGGAGCGCCAAATCCATGGATGGATGGGGCCATGATGGTGATCCAACTTGCTCCATGGGAAACATGCTTCCAACTAACTGGCCAAAGCAGTCAGCGTTGTTTGTTGGTTTAGTTAGTTTAATTTGCTAATAAACCAACGAAATATCATTTCCATAAACTATTAATATGGTTTTGTTATATGGTTTAGTTTTCATATCATTTCCATTGTTGTTATATTGTTGGTTGATTTATGCATGCCACTTATGACATCATGATTTTTTTTAGGGGATGCCACCATCATGCACATCATTCCAGGCACAAAGCCATATCAAATCCCAATTGCTGTGATAACTGGTTGTTCATACCAGCCATCATGTTTTTCTTTTCCCGTCCCAGCTACGTTTGGCAGAAAATGTTCCATTGTTGGTTACTTCCTAGAGTAAGAACAAAGAACAACCCCATTGTTGAATGCCAACCATTTTCTATTGCTCTAGGCTCTAGTGGTTTATGATCTTGTCAACTTCAGTTCACCACTACACCATGATGTCACCATCATGCTAAATGTGGCCATCGCAGATACATTTGCCATCTGCCATCAATCATGTTTGTTCACCACTACACGAAGTCATGATGTCACCATGTCATTCACCAATATTCACCATGCGATGCGAGGTATATGATGTGCATCACGGCCTTTCCCTTTCGCTTCTTTCCCTGCTTCATCTTCTTGCTGGGCTGTCTCTTGATCATCATCGTCGAGAGCGGTGTCATTTCGGACAAGTTCCTTGGGGCAAAACTAGGGTGGCGCCGGTGGCGCGGGGTGCAAAACACGCTGGTTGAACCAACACAAATGATGGGTTTTACCAGGAAAACTGCAGATTTATCCAGCGAAAATGGTGATTTTACAGCCAAACAAATGTGGTTTAAGCCAGGAAGAAGGACGATTTTATGAGCAGAACTGGTTTGTTCCAGCAAAAACACGTGATACTGATTTCTCCAGAACAGAATTGATATACCCAGTGCACCAGGGTTTTTGATGGTGAAATCAGGTGCTTTTTTATGGCGACCATTTCAGAATCTGAGTTCGAATGCTTGGTGAGTCCTGTCAGCTGAGAACTCAGGTGCTACTTGCTTCCAACTTATGGTGTCTGGAGCCCCAGGTCCTCAGGTTGGGCGTGACTGGTGCCAGGGTGGCAGCGTTTGATGATACCGTTTATATATTATGGTAGTCCCCCTAAAAGATAGAGAAACAAATTGCCACTGTTTTGCTAGGAATCTTACTTTTATATCCTGAATTCACTTCTGTAACTTTTTCGGGGTTGCTTTACATAGTTACATCTAGTTCTTTATTTTGAACTCTTCTCTTCGCTGAAGCCCTGAAGAATGGAGGCTGAATTGGGGCCGTTCCAATGTCTGAGGACCTCTGGTATTTCCTGATGTTCAACATCTTGCGGCAGTTCTACTCCTACCAGGACCACACAGGGCGTCACGTCGTGGTTGGGAAAGCCATCAGTTTTTTGTGTGTTTTGCTGGGAGCCTCTTTTCGGTCAGAGCTTTTTTGTCTTTTCTGGTCGAATTTCGGATTCGGATCGCGGAATTGCTGAGCAGAGTCAATGCTTCGCAGCCATTTGCGGCAAAGCCATTTGATGATCAGCGGTCAGTGTCCCAACGCCCGCAGGAAGAGAAGCTGTTGCGGCAGCAATATGCCAATAGCCGAGCGGTGGAATGCGTGATGCCACCCGGCAGCTGTTTTAGGTGACGGCTGTGCTAATGATATCAATATAGGTAAGGCATGGTAAGGCCTTGATTTATGTATATCCATAACAGTCCAATTGTTAAGTCTATCTCTCTCTATCTCTCTATGTCTCTACTTCTCTATTTCTCTATATACCTACTTCTCTATTATATCTCTATCTATCTATCTATCTATCTATCTATCTATCTAGCTAGACCTACACGCAATGATATCGCCCAGGTCGCGAGTCCAGAGCATTCTGGATACCATGATGCCTGCACAGGCGGGTGCCACCTGGGTGCCCATTGGGGCGCACAATGGGAGCAATGCTTGGCCGAGCTTAGGGCTGTGACGAAGAGATAGCCATGGAAAATGGCCCATTTATAGATGATATTCCCAGCTAGAAACCTCCATTTATAAGGGATTTTCCATGGCTATGTTAAATAACCAGCTGGTAATCATGAATCATTTCAAAATTAGGAATTATTATCATCACTTCACCTGTGAAACATCATGGAACTGGTGAAATCTGATTTTTCTGAAGTGATGACTATAGCACAGTATCATAACTGACAATGATATTAGCAGCACAATAGCATAGTGATTTGGGTTGACGATCTATGATTTATACTTCGTTCTTCCACAATACATATGGACAATGGATTTATTGGATGATGATAAAAGAAGATGATTAACTTTTTAGGATTGTCGGAGAGATCCCAATTCAAGAATTTGTTGGTAAGGAAACAACGCTTCCTGGTTGGAAATTGAAGTGACCGCTGTTGTCAGATGTGGGGGAAAATAGTGCTTTTGATCATGTCTTCCACCACAACCAAGCTTTTGGGGATCCAGGATAGTCATTTGCAAGCCACACATAGCAGGTCCGAGCTGTGTCTGGATCGAAAGCTTGGTAGCAGGAACATACCAGAAGTGACCAAAAAAGAAACGATGTGTTTTTGTTTTTTTTTTGGATTGGATGTCACCTAAGCTGGTCGCGTGTCACTTTAGACCAGCTTATTTGGTGTACTTCAATCATATTTGTTGGTCATGTGAGTCATGTGAGTCATGTCTCTGTTTTTGTTTTGAGTTTTGTTTTTTTTGAAAAATATGACCAACAAAACTATGACCAAAAAATATGACCATCAAACATATGTCCAACTGTTTTTGATTGTTTAAATCTTGTTATATTTCTTGCTGAACATCCTCATAGAACAGAGTTTCTGTTTGAAATCTCCAGGTGGTGAAGGAGATCGCAGAGCACCCGGTGCCTTGGTCGACTCGGTTATTTCATCATTTTAAGGACCAATCATGAGATAAACCATTAATATTGATATAGAACAATAGTTCATTAATATTAATATAGAACTATAGATTTATATTAAGTCTATTAAGTAATACAGAATTAGTAATTAATTAATAGTAAGTCTATTAGTAATCTATATGGTTATATTACATCATAATTAATTAATTATTACTATTAAGAGTGCAACAACACAGAAACTGTTGTGCTTATATGTGTAAGGAATCATTTCAAGAGTAATTAAAACACTAATTACTATATAGTAACTAGTAGTCCACCAGTAATTAAGATGCTAATTACTAGTTACTACTAGTTGGACAATAGTTGTCTTAACCACCAGTTTAATTTAAGAGTCCAACAACACAGAAGCTGTTGTGGTTATATATCTATATATATACAGAGATTGAAGAAAACAAATAAATTATATATTACTGTTGTTTCTATTGTTGTATTTGATGACTTCTTCATGATATTATGGGATTTTACTAGGCGATGATAGCCATTACCTCTATTAGTGGGTTGACGATTTGATCTTGTGATGATCAACTATTTTTGCTGATACCATTGTTTGATCTTGTATGAGTATCAGTATCATGTATATAAATTAAAACACATGATTTATATGTTATATGATTGACATGTTTTTTTTCGAGACACGGGAGTAGTCCATACGGAAGTGTCCACTTCATCATCTCCACATTTTTGTTTTCAAGATCTCTAAATCCCATGTTTCAGTTTGCCTCATTTTTCTTGGTCTCCTGATCACGCTCATCACACTGGTGCGTTTTACGTAGGGAATGGATGGGTTGCTGGGGGAATGGGATGATTATTACTAGTGATTAATTATGGATCATTCCCTCATTCCCTTCTAAGCACCAGTAAGTCATACTATTGACATCTCCAGGGTTTTTAACACAATACGATGTAAACGCAGAAGCTTCGGCTGAGGACTCTCCACTGCCGTCCCACAAATATCACATGGCCACCATTGCACCTTGCCAGACGGTGATCGACGACAGGACACGGGTTGGTGACGTGTTTTTGCAGAAATGTTTCTTGAACTCTGCATATGAGAGTTGCTGAAAAAAATCATTTCCATTCCATTTGAATCATATATATATATAATTTCCTTCCATGTTTCACTTCATAGTTCACTCCATAGTTAACTGTCTTACTTTCATATTACCATATAAGTCCATATCAGTTTCACCATTTCACCATGTTCACTGACACACCGAGGCCCAGTCCGACCTGGTGGGCTTCACAGAGATGTCCAGTCAACGGACGCCCGAAGAGGCGAAGCGAAGTGAAGAAACTGACGCGGTTACTGGGGAAATCATCAGTCGTTACATGAGATAACTAAGTTGATGATTGTTCATTAATAATGTTAGATGATGTTAAATGATTACAATGGTTAAATGATGTTAGATGATTGTAACCTTATGATCAACCATTAATCATGTTTAACATCATGTTTAACATCATGTTTAACATCATATAACCATTGCAATTATGATATATTATAACCCATAGGATCCATGTATGGTATATATATATATATGGTAACATGGATCCCATCAATATACCCCAAAAATGTTAGCATATATACCAGCACCATGGATCCTGTGGGTAATGTTTTTTTTTTTTCCAGTAACGACTGGTAATAATGGGGATATCACCAGTAAGTGATAATGTTTTTCTTGGATATGGTAATAATTACTGTACCAATCCCTATGGATCCAGTCGTACCTTCTTAGGAAGTGGGACTGGGGTATGATTTGGATACCTTAAACAATAGGGATATCACGAATTAATGGATAATACCAGGTACTAATGAATCGATAGTACATGATCATATCAAGTAAATCATAGCAGTCATGGATAAACGAGGTAAGAGAAAATACACCAGTAATTGATGGATGATGATGGATGATGATGGATGATGATGGATGATGATGGATGATGATGGATGATGATGGATGATGATGGATGATGATGGATGATGATGGATGATGATGGATGATG
>Ga0126342_10012064_pt1:2500-15431 | contig 15431 bp, 13 predicted proteins | sample Cyp1metagenome_FD_92528 | JGI IMG/M metagenome (GOLD analysis project Ga0126342, IMG submission 92528) | Coral microbial communities from Lord Howe Island, Old Settlement Bay, Australia - Cyphastrea 1 metagenome | ecosystem: Host-associated > Invertebrates > Cnidaria > Coral ...
ACCACAAATAAGGCTGTGAATTTGTATGCATAGATAGATAGATAGATAGACAGACAGATAGATAGATAGATAGGCATTATTCGATAGTATTTGATTTTAGGTTGCTTCATTCAACCCATTTGAGGTGAAAACTAGGGGAAAAAATTGATAATTTTGCCTCTTTATCTAGCCATTTTGCCCTTGTATCTTGGGGCGATGGTTCACAATACAGGAAACCACTCCTGTTTCCGGATTATTTCTGATTGAAGTATTGTGAACCATCCCTCGTCGTCAAGGTTGATTAAATCTCTGTCTATTGGCAATGTATTAATCCATAAATCAACGTTGGTCCAGTGCCGATTCCGACCCTTCATCTCCATAGGTCTCCGGCGTGCCGATGCTGGAAAAAGCTGGTGAAAAGAAGTGGGGAAAGGATCCAGAATATCAGCACTACATGAAGGCGACACTGAAGCTTCCGAAGTTTGGGTGTCATCAGCTCGGTGGGCCGGAAATCCCAGAGGTAAAGGCTTCGCAGCTTTGAAAATCATCAAATTAAGTGGTTCGAAATGGTGGGATTTTCCAGAAAGCCATGGAGCGAATTACCGAAGGGTAGTAAAAATGTTATTCGAAATGTTGCTAAATTATATGTTTATATTATATTATATTATATTGTATTATATTATATTATATTATATTTGCATTTTGCAGTGCTAAAAAAGGATTGCGGATCGAAGATTTGGACCGCTTTGGGACGTTGTTCAAAAGATCCATTGAAACTGTTCCACGAAGGGATGTTGAAAACTATATGGTATTAGTCCTACGCAGGCTTGGTCCTCTGATTTATGCGGTGGAGGTTATTTACAGATTATCCCTTATCCCATTGACCGTTTGCCTTCTATCATTTGTCGGATACAGCAATGTCATGTGACCAGCCCACCGCTTCGCAAGTGTTTCACTTTTGATGCCCAGAATCCCTTATTCTCTAGCAGACATTGGAACCATTTAGACTATAGTTTCATGACACCAAAAGCCGCCCTGTCGCACCCCTTGGTCGATGGTTTCAATTGCCGCGCCAGAACACCTCCTGCATTATACCATGGTTTCCAGCACCTGAGGGTCCAAAGTGATCCACAAGGAGCGTCAGGGGTGCTGTCCATAGCTGGGAGTAGGTGTTGCCCTAAGATTTTTGACAAGATCCCAGGCTGACCATTGTCGCAGGGCATTTCAGTTCCAAAAACTTTGAAGAACATGGCATCAGCATACAGAAGCTGATGTATCAGCGACCTTTGTGGTCAAAAATGCTGCTGAGAAAACAAAGAAATGCGTTGGCTACTTCCTGGCGTTGCAGTCACCCCTTCATCCTGATCCTATGGCCATATTTGATTGGGTCACGAATGAGCCGAAGCTGTTGGGAAATATGGGACATAAGCCAATTGTTTCTTTGGAACACGAAAATCTGTCACAGAATGCCTTTGTGTACACGAGGGTTTCCCTGCTTGTGCAACCATCCCAGTCAGAGGTAGTCATCCCAGTAGTGCGATCGGAACCTCCTTCCCACATACGAGTGGGCGTCCTCAAACATAGTTTGCAACTTGGTTTTCAAAAACAATTCCGGTCCCAAACAAGATCGAGAAGTGCTCTTCAAAACGGGGTCCCTGATCACAATGACCAGCTACTCTAGATCTACCGTAACCCCACCGTCGGTCCTCGGTTCCGCAGCCGTTCCTTGCCAAGTTGTTTGACCAAGTCGTCCCCACGCGGCGCTTCCAGGCGACCAGGTCAAGTCGGTACCCCCAAAATAAGATCATGTGTCCTCCGCCAGGTGCAGATGAATGCAGCATTGGACCTGGGTTGCCCAGCGGATGTGGGGAAAGTCTGTGAACACCGAGATGTCATAAAGCAAAAATTGGGGACGAGCTGCAATTGAGTATGTACGTTTTTCAGGTTATAAATGGAGTAAACCCATTCTGACCCACAAATCAGAAAGCCATTGTGACTCCTTAATTGAGCGTCGTTCACTGGTTGGTGGCTTCAACGATGCACGTTTTGTCCGTCGGATGATCCCATTTGATGTCTCCCCATGTGACAAAATCATCAGCCACACCCCAAGAGCGACAACCACAATGGGTTGGATCCCCATGTTGAATCGCCACCATCGCTAGGGTTGTCGCTGGCATTCCATGTCGACTGGGCCCAACCGGGAATGCTGTCATAACGGTCGAAAAGCCTTGCGACATGTCGTTCCGATGCATTTGTGACTGAAGACGGTTTATGTTTCGGTTCCGTAGTTGATATGTTGGGTGCACCATCGTTTTGATTGTATCCGATGAATGTACCTGGTCTACTATCTACCAAGCCCATGCTTGCTGCTCGCATCCCGTGATCGTTTCTAACAGGCCCCATTTTTCCAGGTGTATGCCCATCATTGTTGGCTATATCTATATAATCTTCGTTGGGTTGGGCATCTTTTCTTGCCTACTTCCCCAAAGTTGTTCCCTTTTTCCTCTTCATGTTCCCACTTTCTGTCGATAAAGCAAGGTCTGAACATCGTGGTGTTCGTGGTCCTCTTAGCCGTAGTGCAAGCCTCAAGCCAGCTTTGTATCTGATCTGTATGCGTATTTATACATATTTATATTTATATATACATATGTATACATATGTATATATATATATATGTATATACATACATACAAACATGATGTACGCATGTATGTCATGTAATGTAATGTAGTGTAATGTAATGTAATGTAATGTAATGTGATGCAACGTAACGTAACGTAAGATAACGTAATGTACTGTAATGTATGGAATGTATGTAGTGTATATAATGTATGTAATGTTATGTTATGTTATGTACTGCAATGCAATGTAATGTGATGTAACGTTAGTAATGTAATGTAATGTAAGGTAATGTAAGGTAATGTAAGGTAATGTAATGTAATGTAATCAATCTAATGTAATGTAATTAATGTAATGTAATGTAGTGACGTGTGGTGTAATGTGATGTGATATGATGTGATGTAATGTAATATGTGTGTGTGAGCGTTTTAATGTTGGTAATGGTGTTTAATCTGCTCCAATATGTTTTATGCTTTCATTTTTTGCTGTTTGTATGTGTGTGCCTTTGTATGTTTGCATGTTTGTTGTTTGTATGTTAGTTCTAGGTGTATATGTACATACGCATTTTAAAAAAAAAAAAAAAGTGTTTATCTATCTATCTATCTACCTATCTATCTATCTACCTTCCTACCTACCTGCCTACCTACCTACCTCTCTACCTACCTGCCTACCTACCTAATCTATCTATCAATCTATCTATCTACCTATCTATCTAGCTAGCTATCTATCTATCTATTTATCTATCTATCCTATCCTATCCTATCCTATCCTATCCTATCCTATTATCTATATATATATATATATGTTTATATATATATGTGTGTTTATATATATATATGTATATCTATCTCTCTGTCTCTCTGTCTCTCTGTTTGTTTCTCTGCCTGTCTGTCTGTCTGTCTGTCTGTCTGTCTGTCTGTCTGTCTCTCTGTCTGTCGGTCTGTCTATCTATCTATCTCCCTACCAACCTATCTATCTATCTATCTATCGATCTATCTATCTATCCATCTATCTATCTATCTCTCTCTCTCTCTCTATCTCTGTATCTCTCTATCTCTGTATCTCTCTGTATCTCTGTATCTCTCTGTGTCTCTGTATCTCTCTGTGTCTCTCTGTGTCTCTGTATGTTTCTGTGTCTCTGTATGTCTCTGCCTCTCTGTATGTCTCTGTGTCTCTGTATGTCTCTGCCTCTCTGTATGTCTCTGTGTCTCCGTATGTCTCTGTCTCTGAATCTCTGCCTCTCTGCCTCTCTGTCTCTCTGTCTGTCTGTCCATCTGCCTATCTCTATCTATCCCTATCTATCTCTATCTATCGATCGATCGATATTCATATATCCTTTGAAAGAGATAGGCAGTTGCATATGCATAGACATGTAGTATACACATACCAGTGGACGTTTTTGAAGGGAATGGCCTTGCTAGCCCCAGGCTGTTTTTCTCTTTACGTCGCAGAGTGGCTGGCCCAGATGGGTTCTTTTCATGGGTTCGACGGTGTGACAGGTAAGTGGAATCTCAAGAAATGCAGATTTGTCTCAGAGTGGAGGATATCTCAAGGTTTTTCCAAATAAGTTGAGAAAAAAGGCAAGTTTTGAACCATTAATGAATGGAAAGAGGGTCCACTTTTAAGACAACCCCATCGGAGACACCAGCAGAACTATCAAGACATCTTGGGGTATAAATACTACAACCAACGAAAATGGTGATAGGATGGCATGTATTTAGGCTGCGATTGATCACGAATGATATTATTTTCCATAGGCGATAATTATCAAGCTGTTGGGACTTACCATTTTTCAGCAGCGACGAGCAGAAGAGACTCAAAGGCACTTCCACAAGCTGTTCATAAGAGATCTATACCCTGTTGGCTCCCCGTTTCAAGGAGATGTTGACAAAAAGTGCCCTGGTTTCGACCAGGTAAGGAAGCGAATCAGCGCAAACATCGAGACCCTTTGAGGCAACTCCGGGTGCCGAAGAGTTTAAAACCTCGAAAATATGAGGTAACTACCAGGTTACCATTTCTCCAATCAATATCATGGAAATATGATGGAAACATTGTTCGGCATCTTTTTCAGAATTACTATCATAGTACAACTTAGCACAAGAACTTTCAGCGATAGCGAACGCTGACACATGCTGACACATGTTGATCTTCATGCCTGTGACTATTTTGACACCCAGCAGCTGGAAAAAGTCGACCCTCGGGAAACAAACAGATTAGGTTGATTTGTAGATGTTCCCAACAAAAGTTCTGTTGAGTTCGTGTATTTTCCCATATGTTTCCGATTTTCCGAACAAAACCTTCATTTAAAAAACAAGGATGTCCCAGCCATGCGAAACGCCAAGGCGAGAGTCCAAAGTGACTCCTGAGGCCGCACCTTGTTCCGTGTGTCCCAAAGGGGGATGCGAAACATATCATCCAAAGTGGTTAATGATGGTTCTTAAAGGTTGTTTATGGTTCACATGAATGGTTGTTAATGGTGAATATGATTGAATAATGTTGACTAGTGGTTTGTATTGGTTATTTCTTCAAAATCTGGGAGATGCACTGAAGTTCGGTAGTATGTGGTAGTTTGAAACATTGTATCATATAGTAGGCAAAATAATACGTGACCAGCATAAAGATCCGTTGACTGGATTTGCTGAATGTTTTTCTGATTCCTGCAAATATGTGCTACTAAATGAAAGGTTTTAATACTTTAAGACATGCCCAATTTGGTGATTTTCAGCGACGCAAGTTTGCCTCAAAATCTCCGCTCATGGGATGCTTGAGAGGGGAAAAGTGGATTGGTGATCCAAGTGGGAAAGGATGATCTCCACCAAACCTGCACAGCTGGGTTCGGATACCCATGTTGTTCCATAATGAACCCAAGATAAAAGCATGTCTTGACATGCAAATAGATGTGTAACATATAAGAACGTGCAATGTCTACATACATACATATCTATGTCTACATATACATATATATATATACACATACGCATATTTTGGATCCATGATTTCCAGTGAATATCCCCATGGTAATATCGGGTTGATGCACTAGTGAGGATATCTACTAGAGAATTGGCCGCTCATCCCAGTTCGTAAGTGGGTTAGTTCACCCCATTTATGCATGGACTATCCCCACGTACCCTGCTTACTGGGGTGAACTAACCCACTTACTAAGTGGGATGAGCCACCAAGAAGTGTTTTTTTACGTGCATATGTTTTTTTAAAAAAAATGAAAACCAGGAATTCCCAGGATTTCAAGTCTCAACACCTCAGGCGCAGCAATTCAGCGCCCCTCTTGAAGAAAAGGTCTCGCGCACGCACCTGGGACGTCGTGGCATCTGGTTGGTGGCCATGATGTTGAAAAAGATGTAGTCGTTGGGCTCTATATATATATACATATACATACATATACATACACATGGACGTGTGTATATTTACATACATATACATATATATATACATATGTATATACATATGTACATGTGTATCCATGTGGTCCGTGTGTACATACTGTTATTTATTTTCTATGCTTTTATAAATACATATACATGCATTGTACATGTATGCTTTTGTATATATATATATATGTGTGTGTGAATATATACATATATATATATACATATATATACATATATATATATATATATATTCACATGTATGTCAGCATTTGTATATATATATACATGTTTGTATATTGCGGTTTTTGTGCATGTATATACAAATACGGTTTCATACATTACATGGCTGTGAAGTATTTGTATATATATATATTGTGGTTAGATGTATAGTTGTATGTATCCTTCATATGGTCATGTTTAGTTGCGCTTTTGTTTGCGTGCAAAACTCAATCGATCAAAGTTCTTCACATGGCTGGGGTAAGTCCTTTGACCAGGGACAGTTTTTGAAAGATTAAAAAGGCAAGTTTAACCTACATACAAGCAACAAATATGTGGGAATCTAAACCCATAAAATGATTGGTGCCCTACTTCGGAGATCTCCTGTGAAGAATATATGTGAGATAGGTGACTCGATCAAGATGTCTGTTCCTGGTATGGCAGATGGATACATCCCCAGTTCTGGAGGGTAGTCTCCAGTAGCTTCACAAAAGTGTAACGGAAATTGCTAGCGTTATAGATGATTGCCCTGTTTAGAAAAAAAACGGCCATTTTCCCTCACAAACTGTTCAATTACCAGAAAGTATATCGCCCATATTCAATTATCTTCATTATTTCATCAGACCATCATTGTCCCATCATGGTTAAAGACCATAATTAGCATCATTATACCATCATTACTCCATTATATCTTCATTATACCATCATTTATCACCGTTAAACCCCATTAAACTACCATAATTTTGGATGGTTAAATTACCAGAGGCTACAACGAAACCAGCACCGGAACAGTCCCAGGCAACGCTTCGTGGGAAGAGTGCAGCGCTACTCTGAACGGAACGGTGCCAGCGCGTCAAAGCCAGAAGTTGACCACCGAGACAACAAAAGATGGCTGCATCACATAATCATACATACATACATACATACATACATCCATACATACATACATATACATACATATCCATATACATTTACATTTACATTTACATACATACATACATACGTACGTACGTACGTACGTACATACATACATACACACACACACATACATACATACATACATACATATACATACACATGCACATGCACATGCACATGCACATGCACATGCACATGCACATGCACATGCACATACACATACACATACACATACACATACACATATACATACATACATACATACATACATACATACCTACATACGTACATACGTACATACGTACATACGTACATACGTACATACGTACATACGTACATACGTACATACGTACATACATAACATACATAACATACATAACATACATACATACACATGTAATTATATATACATACATATTTGTATTTATATATGTATGTAGATGTATGCAGATGTATGTAGACATATATGGGTAAGGCCCGGGACACCACTCAAGGTATTTTTTTCGGAGGTAAGTATTTGACCCAACTAGCCATGATACTCGCACCACTCAGTAAGGTGAATGCTCAGGTGAAACATGGGCCTGGGTTCAATTTACCCTCCAGGAAACTAACATAGCGATTGAACTTGCCATGTTTAGTAGGTAAATCATCAAACTAAACAGCCCAGTTTCCGCAAACTGTTGGTTTACTGGGTCTTAACCCCATGGATGACCCCAACATGATTTCATACAGACAACATCCTGCAAATGACTTGACCCAAGGTATCACGCACTGACTTTCGCATCGCCCAGGGATTGGCTTCATTGCCAACTCGCAGTGTCGAGCTCGGGACCTCAGGGGACCTCGTCCGGGCTTTCCAGGCGACTTTCTGACATCGTCCGTGCATTTCTGGCCCGCTGGGCAGATGAGACTCATGTGCAGATGCTTGTGGCATGTGTATGTACATTTACATATGTAAATATAAATATATGATGATATATGTAAGCAAATCAAGGATTACAGATCAAAAATGACTAGCCTTTTGTGGTTCCATTAATATGTTATTTTGCAGCTGTATCCATATGGCCAATATTTCAAGTCCAAAAGCAGGCAGAAACGGTGTGATATGGCCATGGCCCACGGGAAGCGGGATTTTTTTTTCAGCCATCAGGTGGCTGTGGTTGATATTTCTTAGATTCCAGAGAAATCTTCGAGAAAAATCAGCTGTATCTGTTGCTGTGATCTGTGACGATGGTCTCCTCATTTTCCCCACCTTCAACCAATCAAACCCGACCACCTTGGTGGTTCTTACTGTAGCCCATGGGTCCCGCCCAGGCGAAACATGGGAGGGATGTGCAGCTCTTTCAGGAAGATTGGGAAGCCACTTAGTGGCAGTCCAGGGACAATGAGCTCAAGTCACTGGGGGTTCCTGTTAGGTTGTAGTGCTAAGTCCACTTTTGTTAGATCGTATGTGCTTGTTTCTTTGGATCAAAGTATCTGATTTCAGAGTTCCATAATTTTCTACCAATGGTCTTCACCGAGGAATGGAAAATATTGCTATTTTTTGTCATAGAATGCCATAGATGGGATAATTAGGAGGAAGCAACAAAAATCACAAAGAGTTGTTTGTTGCACCCTCTGGTTTGTTGGGGACAAGTCATAATTGCAGTACCAACTCAAAATTGATCTGTGGTTACCAGTTTTTTTGGGTAGTCTTGTTTGCGAATGTTACCATCCCATGCCACCCCACCTCCACTCCACCGAAAGGCTCAGTAGTATTTTGCATGGGATTTGCATTATTATTGGGTACGCAAATAAATGACAAATGATGTTGTGTGGTAGGGGTTCTAAGTGGCGTTTGGGTTCTAAGGGACGTAAATCTGGAGGTTCCAAGTGGCGGTCTTCTCAAAATGATGGTGCACGAATCACTGAGCGAAATTGCGGTTTTGTGAACATGGTCGTGGGTTCAAGAAAGGATGTTCTTAAGCACACCATTGGATTGTTCGCTGGCTGCCTGAGCTCTTACCCATCTTACCCGTCCGCAAGGCTGAATTCCAGGTAACTTGGATATACCCATTGACCCTCTGGAGTAGATAAAATCTCCACAGTTTCAAACTTGAGTGACTTTCAACCTTGGGTTCAGTCCTACCCATTCCACCCATGTTTTGGTGTTTCGATCGCGACTTGGTTGGAGAACTTCTCTGAAGCTCCATCATGTTCCCCCAGTAAACCATAGTCGGGTAGGTTCATCATATGCCAATGCTTGCCATCAATGGGTGGGGAAAAGAAACATCCCCAGCCAAGCATGATCTGAAGTTTGCAGGGGCTCATCTAAAATTCACCACGTATGATCCTTGATTTATATCCCCGTATTTGATCGGTCATACAAGGTGTTCCCCTCAACTGGGGTGAACTGACCCAAGTTATGTTAATGCTATGTAATGTAAATGTCATCGACAATGTCAATGTTAACATTAATGTGAATGTTATGTATGTACATTTACATATATATATACATGTTTACACCAAGATTTCCAAGGAATTCTAATCCCAGGAATTCTAATGTTAATGAATCATCCTATCAACACGTATCATAGTTCTTGGAATATGAAGACTATGAATGTCGTATAAATAAAAAAAGTCATCATAAGATACAGGATGGGCCCCCCCAGTTATAAGTTGATTTACAAACCCAATTAACCATAGTTATCTATAGTTATATAGCATAAACCATAGTTAAGCCACTTATAAGGCAACTTAGCTAGGGGGACCCATCCTTTACATCTAGAAAAAGACATGTCTCCCAGCACGTTCGCCGGATTTGCCAAGGCTCTACAGCTTCAAGTGGGGACAGTTGGGGGCCCTGGAGTTGCTCTATGGTTTTAATGTAAAAAAGGTGGGTTTCTCCCGGTAGAAGAGAAGATCGGGGCTTTACTGTTTACCAACAAAACTTGGGATTTGTAATGTTTGGTGGATATAATGAATGGGCGGGAGTGTCCCTTTCTTTCATGGGATTCCTTTAAGCCAATGGCTGTTTCAATACTCAAATGGTGTGACTTGGATTTGGGGGAGGATCCGACACGTTTTTGCCTCCACTTTCCTGACTTTAGAAATCGATTTGGGGTTTCCTAAAATCGGACCTTCAAATCATCCAAGGACCATTGAAAGCAGCGACTTGGGATACCATGACTTGGGAAATCCCCACAGGTCGTGTCCTTCGTTCTGTCCGTGGAGGAGAGGTTCCCATGTCCCAAGGGCAGGCGGACAAGGGGAGGGGGGCGGCAAAGCCAAGAACGGTTATGACCTGAAACACCAACTCACCGGTATAGATCCATCCTTGTCCCCGTCCCATTTTTGCTGGGCCCATTGTTGACGGTTTGATCCCAATCCATGCGTCAACATATCGCTACATGTATTATCACATAGATAGAATGTTTTTTTTTTTAATGCATGCATGTATACAATATACATACATATATTTAATTATATTTATACATATATACATATATAATCATATATAATCATAGTACATATATATATATATATATTATCAAATTAGATATTGTATACTGACGGTGAAATCTCATATGTCCATGATGTCTGGTATTTAAATCAGCAGCCATCTCAAGGCCCTGGGCGGCTGATGTGCACAAGGCGTGTTTTTTTGCACAAAAAATGGTGATGGTCAGTAGAATTTCATGGAAAATTGATGATCTGTAAATGGGTTATGAATTGGGTTTTCTATACCATATGAATGGGTTCTCTATACCATAGCAAGCTGTCAAATGTCCAGAGAATATGTGAGAAAATTCATGGGAAATGATTGGAAATCGATGGGAAAGACATGTGGAAAAAGTTGGAGGGCATCAAGTTGATACGGAGCAAGGGGATCTCCCAGAATTGGAGGACTGGTTGAAACCCCAATATTTTTGGTGAGTTGGGTCGGTGGATATAGGTAAGTTTGTTCCTACCTTGATGGCGGACTGTTTCATACCCAGCCACCAGTTACTTTAAGTGAAAGTTATTTTTGTAGAGTATCACAGATTAGCCATGGTTTTCATGGGATTGCAGAAGACCTTGAATAGCTTTCAGTAATAAGCAATCACCCGAACGTAGGTGCTAAGTAGTCACGAACCCTGGAATAGTCATTCAAGCGAAGAGATGATGATGGTGATTTTCCAACAATCCAGAATGTTCTCAGGAATTCAGGGGAGCAACATCCAGTAGATTCCTGTTGGTGTCTTTTTTGTGGCACATGATCATGAGGAGTCCCTAGGAACTTCTTCCAAACAATTAGTTTGCTGGAAGTTCCGCTCCAAAAATGGCCTACACATGAGAATCTTCATTGCTTAGACGTCATGAGCTCCTGTAGATTATTGTCGTGTTAAAAATGTATCTTTTTCATTGCGTCAGATGACCATCAGCTATGTCACCATGTTGTTTTCCTACGTCTTAACTTCTCTTTTATTCCCATTGATTGTATGGGGGGTTCCATAAATGGGGGTACCCCAAAATAGTTGGTTTATCATGGAGAATCCATCTATAAATGGATGATAACTGCGGTACCCCCATGGCTTGGAAACCTCCATAGAGTTCTGCTGGTTGTTCTCCCGTTGCACAAGCCGTTGCCGGACAGGTCAACGACCGCCTGCTTCCAGGCGCAACAGGTGAATGAAAAGAGACGCGTAGCCACGACGCGATGATCCCGGATGATCCCGTTGACGGTTCAGATCGTCAAGATGGTTGGATAGGAAACTGACCTTATTAACCCATATCATCCATATCTAGGTGAACCAACTGGATAGGTAGAAACTATAATCCGTTCGTTTTTCTGCGAATGGAAAATGAACCAGCCAACCAGCAAAAGATTAGATGTTTTTGTGGACTAAGGATTGACGTTTATGTTTTTTGATAGGCATCAATCATCATCTATACATTAGAGTTTTTTGTATCCATGATGGATAGGGATTCTGTCAAGGGATGGATGGGTGTTGAATCAACAAAAATTCAGATATTCACTGGAAAAGCATAGGAGTTTTTGGCGCAAAGTGAGGTGGCATTTCGCAACAGCTGATGATCAATGGAAAATTCAGGATCCTAAAATGGAGGTACGTTAGTACCATATAAGACCATATTTTGTGGGGATATTCCCTTACGTAGGCCTTATATAAGCCTTATATATGGCAGGTACCTCCAATTTGGGTTCCTGAAATGGCCATTAAGATGACCCAACTGGAAGTTGGGTCCTGGGGTTACCCATCGGAGACGGCAGATTGGATATCAATGTTGCCGCCTGATCTCTGCAGTTGAAGATTACGCATTCATAGTCAAAAACCATCTTCATTAGACCCCAGCTTGGCCCCCTCAATCTGTGCAATGAAACTGTCATTGGAGGAGTGAAATTTTCCTGTCATTGGACGATTTAAACTCGCCTGTCATTGGAGGATTGAAATTCGCCTGTCATTGGTGGATTGAATCTTGAAATTCGCCTGTCATTGGAGGATTGAAATTCGTCTGTCATTGGTGGATTGAAATTCGCCTGTCATTGGACGATTGAAATCCGCCTGTCATTGGAGGATTGAAATTCGCCTGTCATTGGTGGATTGAAATTCGCCTGTCATTGGAGGATTGAAATCCGTCTGTCATTGGTGGATTTAAATTCGCTTGTCATTGGACGATTTAAACTCGCCTGTCATTGGAGGATTGAAATTCGCCTGTCATTGGGGGATTGAAATTCGCCTGTCATTGGAGGATTGAAATTCGTCTGTCATTGGTGGATTGAAATTCGCCTGTCATTGGAGGATTGAAATTCGTCTGTCATTGGTGGATTGAAA
>Ga0126342_10012065_pt1 | contig 15431 bp, 9 predicted proteins | sample Cyp1metagenome_FD_92528 | JGI IMG/M metagenome (GOLD analysis project Ga0126342, IMG submission 92528) | Coral microbial communities from Lord Howe Island, Old Settlement Bay, Australia - Cyphastrea 1 metagenome | ecosystem: Host-associated > Invertebrates > Cnidaria > Coral ...
TCAGGACTAAATAAATAGGGTTAGAATGCCTCCCGAATTTCTCACGCGGTACGCGGGTGTTTTTTTTGACGTCCACATCTGTCCACCAAAACGTCATTCTAACTTCCAGTCCGTCGGTATAATCGTTTTGCTCCCAAACAGCCAAGACGCAGAATGCAACTTCGCAATGTTCATGGTCAATTGGCCACAGCTGTAGAGGAACACTCCATCTTGTGCCGTTTTGTCCGTGATGTCTGGTCTGGTGACCCCACTGCACCTGCACATCCCGGGGTAGTTGCAGGTACTCCATTTTCTGAGCAGGATGTGAGACAGGCATTGTCGACTATCCCGATTTCTCGGGCTATTGCCCCTGGTTTTGTTCCAGGAGCGGTCTGGCGTGCTCTTGCTGATTGTGTCACTCCCTGGCTCTTTTCCCTCCTCCAAACTTGGTGGTTTCAAGAACAACCCCACATACCTGATTGCTGGAAACATGGATGGCTTTGCTGGCTCCCCAAACCGGGGAAACCCCCCACGACGCCCTCTGCTTTGAGACCCATATCCCTTCAAGAACCCTTAGGTAAGGCCCTAATGGGTATCCTCAGTAAGGTTGGGCAATCTGATTCCCTTGATCTGATGCTTGGATGGCCCCTCTGGGCGTATCTACCTCATCGTTCTACTTTGGATTCAGTTCTCAGAGTGGCAACTCACTGCAGAGCGGCGCGATCATTGGTGCAGTCTCAACGCTCCACTCCATTTACCAGGGCGTCACATCAGGAACGTTTTCATGTTTGTGGGGCAATCCAACTCCTTATTGACATGAGTCGTGCTTTTGATTCCATTGACAGAAATCAACTTTTCTCCCGACTACATGAATTAGGGGTCCGTAAGGAGGTTGTGACACTATTGACCCACTGGCACAGTGATACTCATTATGTGATCCAGACCCATTCCTCCATCACTATGGTGCCTGTGGAGCGGGGATTGAGACAAGGCTGCAAAGCGGCCCCTTGGTTGTGGAACTCCACATTGGCCTTGATTCTGACTGATCTTGCTAGGATCATCGATATCTCATGGCTTCGACGCAATACCAATTTGTATGCTGACGATATCCATGCTGGAGATCTTTTTCAGTCGGAACAAGAGCTGTACGCCATCTTGCGCAATTTTGCTGCCATCCTTTTCACTTTGAAATCTTTTGGTCTTCAGATCAATGAGAAAAAGTCTCAAATTCTACTCACAATGACGGGACCTTCTCAACAACAGGTCCGACAAAGACTTCTTTTTCGAAGCCAGGGTGAAGACCGATTGACTGTCTCATTTGGTGATCAGACATTCACCATCCCGCTGACCAACAGTGCGAAATATCTTGGCGTGGTGATCAGCTATGGCAATTTTGAAGACCACACGGTCAGACACAGAGTTCAACTTGCAACGGTTGCATTCAAACGACTTCAAGTCTGGCTCACAGGACGACGTGGCCTTGCCAAGTCTGACAAGCTGCGTCTCTGGAATACTTGTGTTTTACCAATTGCTACCTATGGGATTTTTAGCACAGGCATCACGCACAAAGGAGCACATCTTTTGAATCATTGCTTTACAATGATGTTGCGCAAAGTTCTGATGGACCACTCCTACATCACTCGACACAGCAATAGCCAGGTTTTTCAAATACATGATACTGAGCCGCCTTTTCTGATGCTATGGCGCTCTGCTGACCGACTGAAACGGTCAGTCACTCAGCGTTGCTTGCGGTTGCCGGCACATGATTTGATACATCAACTGCGCTGGGATCACCTTGACGACATTCAAACTTTATTTCTTGAGCTCCACACAACAGGACGTGGGCAATCTCCTCCAAGCCGAACAGAAGTGGTGGTCCCTGCCTTGACATGTCATCTTTGCGATTTTTCCACATTTGATGCTACAACCATGCGGAAACATTACACCATCCAACATGGCATTCAAATGTTGCGCACCACCCTGAACATTCCATCCGATCACATGTTACAGGGGCTACCCCAATGCAAACACTGTTTGACTTCATTCACCACATGGCGACAATTTTGTATTCATATTGCCCGTGGATGCCAGGTGCTTCAAGCTCATCCAGGAGTCTTTGCCCAGTCTGGAGCCACTGCATTGATGCCGTTGCTGCCCACACGACTGGTGAACTCTCGTTCAGATGAAGCTATGCGGGGGAACACACAACTTGGTGTTGCTGACCTGCGCAACATCATGTCACATGAATGGGGCCCTAGACTCCTCAGACTGATTGGCACACGTCAACTGCACCTGCTGCGACAGGAAGGCGTGATCACTGATTACTTGTCTCAACGGTGCTGCCTTTGTGACCAGTGGATTGGCAGGGCTCAGGAGATGCACAAACATCTTAGGCTTTTTCATGCCAATTTCTGGCCGATGGTGATGGCCAAGAGCATGCAGCTTAGCAATCTACATGCCGATGAATCACCTTGCCATTTTTGCCAGGGCATTTTTCACAAAAGCCACTCCTGCAACACATGGACCCAGGTGAGTCTTCTCTTGATCTATGGGGCTGATCAACCCACTGGTAGCCATACAGACTGTTCCAGAGGACTCCAATGTGAGATTTGTGACAGGACCTTGCCATCCTCAGAGGCGTTGCATTCACACCTTTTACAGGAACATCAGTTGACGAGTGCCAGATGGAATCAGGGTCGGGACTCCATTGATGGTGGTTCAGGTTGCGCACACTGCGGTCAAGTTTTTGGAACAATGGAATCATTGCGTTCTCACATTTCCCAGGGCAGATGTGGAAGTTTCAACCCTACTTTGACCAGTGAACCCAAAGGCATTACGGAACAGACCATACGCGTTCTCTGTGAAGGCGGTTTGACTGAGGCGGTGCAAGATCTGAGATGGCGTTTGCACTGCACCCTGCGTTGCTTGTGCTGCAACGCCGTCTATCAACGATCAGGTGATTTGATGCTGCATTTACAATCATCCCATTCTCAACTTTGGCGTGATTCTGAACCGATTACAGCCCTTTTTATTGGCCTTTTTTACCGTCATTGGGGATGCATTTGTAATCCATGCACGACAGTCAAACGCATCAATCATGTCTGCACACCGCTAAAACAGCTTTCTATGCAATTCTTGCGGATGCCACCACACAAGCTGTTTATGCCTTTGCTCATCACTGAACAGATGCTGGCAACTGCACTGCCTCCGGTGATTCCAAGGGAACTTCGTTTTGCCTTGGAACGATCCCTGATCAAACGTGACCTGGAATCATTGTTGGCGCAACAACAACTGATGAGGCTGCTCGCCACCCAGTGTCTCCTATGTGGACAGACTCTCACAGCGCATGACCTTGGCCTTCATCTACGTGAGGCACATGACTGCAGTTCAATATTGGTTGCTTTCTTTACACAACAATTGCTGCCCATTTTGCTCCTGCAGAACCCAGTTGATCATATGTGCAATCTCTGTGACATGATCTTCAACTTGCCCATGCATTTGATGATCTGCGATGACTCTGACAACACGGCACTAGCTGATCGTGTCATCTTGGCTCAGAATCACTTCAAGGCCCATTGCCCGGTCGCTCTTCAGCTGGCCCTTGTGCTTTGCCGAGCCCTCAACAATGGAGGACACCACCATGACAGAGGGAATGGAGGCCTCAGCACAGATCCTCCAATCCTTTCAGCACTTGGCGCCACTTCTGGGAGTCAAACTGGACAAAGGATTGACTCTTGCACCCAATCCGGCCCAGCCGAAACGTCCCAGAAGAGACGGAGGGCCAAAGGGAAAAGGTCGCCATGTGAAACAAGAGGAAGAGACGGATCAAACTCAGCTGTGGGACACGGTAATGATGATGGCCAAAATTTTGGTCCGACACGACCAACAAATCGAGGCAGTGCGGAGAGAGGACACATTCATTTTCTTCTTCAACAATCAGGCGCCGACAGGATCACTGAAGTGCCTACTTGCAGCCGCGGAGACATGGCACACCCAGAGCCAATTGCGGCAGACGCCCTGGCAACCACTGAGACAGCGTCTCCTCCAGGTCCTCTTGAAGGACCTTCTGGCGCGCCTGACACAGCTGGGGGATGCAGCACAGGATTCCCAACTGGTCCAAGCGGCGCAGATGAACCACGTGATCCTGCCGGACATGACCTGCCCCTACCTGGACTGGGACAATGTGCAACGCAAGTTGGTGGTTTCGCAGCGGCCCCCGATATCCCTGAAGAAGATGGTGGTGAGGTTCAGGAGCTCCAAGAAATGAGCACGGAGGTGAGCCTGGTCCAGGCCTTTCATGCCCTTCCTCCCACGGGGGACATCACCCCATGGAGACTTCAACTGAGTCTCCGGGCAGACCGAGAATATTGGTTGATGAAGGCCCTGTGCGGGTCGAGCATATGGGTGCTCATGGCTGCCAGCCTCAAGGCGCACTCCCTGCACCAATCCAGCCTGGCCAACCAGCTGAGCAAGCAGCTCAACCTGCGCCCGCCCAAGGGCAAGAGCAAAGGCCACTCAGTGCCTGCGACTCCGACCAAGTGATGCCTTGTGACCTGACACCAAACCAACTGCTTGACATCCTTGCGCATGCAAAGTTTGAGAACCCCAACAACTGGTGCTTTGTCAATTCCACTGTGTGTGCTCTTGTATGGTCGACGTTGAGTGTCCAGGACTTTTCAACTTCGTTTTGGGGTGAGCATTGCAATACTTTGCCAGTTTTCATTTCGAAGTTAAAACACCAAGCCGGTCACATTTCTCATGAACCTTGGTTCCATCAAGTAATGCAATGCTGGGGAAGATCGGAAACAGTCTCTACTGATCGCCTCTCACAGCATGATGCTGCTGAGTTTATCAGCTCTTGGCTGCAAGTGATGCAATGCCCGGCGTTTGTCATGCCATGGGAAAGACGCCTGGAAACTGAGGGCAGTGTTCGCACAGTTGATGAAAGCACTTGCACATTGCCGCTTTTCCTGCAATTTGCTCCCATTCATACTCATTTGCCCAGATGTGCATTGTCGGACCTGTTTCAGGTGTGGCATCTTGCAGATGGAATGAAAGCGGCGTTGCTGGCCTCGACCACTTGCCTGTGCGTCCATGTTGACCGCTGTATTCAAACATCAGCCAATGCACGCGTCAGCCGATGTTCCACAGTCATTGATACTGAGGTGGATTGCCTGGTTCCCATGTTTTTGGATCAGACTCTGCATTGCGGCCTCATTGAATACACCATCATTGCCCTGCAGGCCCACTTGGGAGCCGATGCCCATGGCCATTATCGGGCTGCTGTACGTATCCAACCAACAGTGACTCAAGGACCATCTCCCTCAACTTAGCTGATTTGTGACGATGGCCAAGCGCCAGTACCAGTCTGGTCCCTTCCTGAATGGCTCACGCAGAACGCTAATGTGTTCTGGCTTGCACGCAGTGACAGTCTGCAATTGCATACCTATGCAGATGCTGTTCAGGACGTGTCCGAGTCACGTACGGTTGCTGACATGTTGGCGCTGCTCAAACCATTGGCCATCAAGGAGATCTCAGGTGATACATGATTACATACATGATATGCTAGTCATCCTGTCAGAGTCCCATGGATGTGCACCCAGCCGCCCACGCTGGCTTATCCCCTGCACCCCCTTTTCATGCCCTCTGAAACCCAGAGCGTACCCCGGCCTAGTGACCCCCAAAAAAAAAAAAGAGAGCCGAGATGCTCCATCAAGCTGTTGCTTCTACTTTGGGGTTACGTTTCACCATTTGTCTCACTACAGTGGCATTTTGCCTACATTGCCAGCGACTCCGATGATGTATTCCTCCACATCGACTTGGCAATCCCTCCCCCCCCTCCCAATGCCCTCCAGAATCCCTGGAGTGTACCCCCGGATCTCGGCATTTGCTGCAAAAGCCTAGTCGGCGCACTCGATTGAAATCCGCCATTTTGGCATGCACAACCCCATGACTCCAGCTCCCAGCTGGTATGCCCCCTTTCACGCCCGCTGCAACCCAGCGTGTACCCCTGCCATAAAACTGGTCCAAGAGGCTAATGCCCAGTGTTTCAAGATGACCAGTATTTAAAAAAAAACATTGAATTCAGCTGTTGTTTCTACTCTCTACTTAGCGCATTCTAGTTCAGTTTCACACATGTCTCACCACTTTATGGCACTTTGCCACCCTGCAGATTGGTTTTGCCATTCACATTTGGCTTTATGCCTGCCTAGTCGGCGCTTTCGATGTTGGTCCTCCTGATTTTCTGATTTTGTATGCCTAGCTGGCGATCTCTCATCAAACACCAGTTCTGCATGCATCTGGCCGCTGGTACTGATGCTGTGCAGCTACGCCATTGACTGCCACCACCCTGTGTTTTCTCCGTGCACCCAGCGTTGCTGGTTTATCCCCACCCATCTTCATTTCTTCATGCCCTCCAGTATCCCTGGAGCGTACCCCTGCCACAAAACTGGTCCAAGAGGCAAAAGCCCAGCGTTTCAAGATGACCAGTATTTAAAAAAAAAAATGAGAGCACACGTGCTCCAACAAGCTGTTGCTGCCCAGTTACCCCCATTTCTCCTGTTTCACACATGGTTGGTGCGTATGTCATTGAAGCCTGAGCTATGATCCTGCTGCCTGTTCGACCAGATGCCGGTCCCACTCCGGCTGGATGCTGAAGTCTCTAAGTCCACTGATGCCATTGGGATGTGACTCACCCAATTTTTGCGTCTCCTCACTTTTTTAGAATTTTTGTTGCATCAGCTCACTGCAGTTGGTGCGAGGGTGGCCAGGAAGTTCATCCGAACCGTCGAATTCCGACGTTGGCCGGCACAGACCTTTGCTCAGAAAAGGCGTGTGAGCAAAAAAAACACAAAAACACACACACACACAAGCTCCTTTGTGGTCTCGAGTACCACCCTCAAGGGTCTTCACTGACACCTAGTTGACAGCCGCAGCCGTGGCCCCCCGATCGCTTTGTGATTGTTCGCTGGCACGGAGCGGTGTTCATCCTCTCCATTCCTGTGCCGGCTGCTGGGCCGCTGCTTTTGCGCTGCTGCTGCGCTGTGGCTTTCACTGATTGAGGCGAGGGCGGCTCAGCACTTGCACTACGGCTGCTCTACATCATTGAATAGCGCTATCAGTTTGACCCTGACCTTGTCTCTCCATTTGATCTTTTCGGGTTGATTTTTGCCCTTGCTGCTGAAAGAAGTTTATGGGGTGGGCTCCCTTAATTCTTTTCTCTGGCCTGTGCTTGACGATCATACGCCCCTGGCAAGTTTTCCTCTGGTTCTTCGGTGTCTACATTCAACAGTTACTGCTGGACAAAGCTCCCTTTAACTTCGTGTCGCTGACCATTGGGAACACTTTGAAAACTACTGATTTCAGCAAGCTTTGGTTTTTGAAGGGTGATTCATTTCGATTTGACTGGAGAACACGTGATACTCGGACCCCAACTCGGTCCCAAGTCCGAGCTGTGTGCCACCTTCGACTGTATCTACTGGTGTGGATTCCTTTCCTACTTCCTCAGATATTTTCCATCAGCACACAGTGGAGTGAGGGTTGCGCTGTGAACATGGACAGCGTGAGAGTGGCAGCACCACCATGGTTCCCTGCCGCGAAAGAACATGTTGAGGAGCTCCAATTAGCTTCAGGGCATACCCAAACCAACTACAAACAATGCATCAGGAAACGTAGCTACAAGCGTGCTATCAGACGGGCGGAATTGCATGGATTCACTCTTTACAGAGGTTGTCTACGCACGGCCACTCAACTGGGAACAGTATACAAAGGTACCGTTCAACATGCACCACAGAAACCAAATGTCACACAAACGCAGAAACTGAAAAGGAAACGAATCACATGTTTCAATTGGAACTGTAGCGGGCTATCACCATCAGGATGGGATTTTATACAACAATGGCTCACTTGTCAAAGATTGGACGTGATTATGCTCCAGGAAACACACTGGAGACATACGAGCGAGTGGCTCACCGAGCACTACTATGCTATGCACAGCGGCTTGGATGATGGACGAGCCGGACTTCTCACTCTGATCAACAAAGATCTCTGCACCATGCATGACCTTTCATGGGGGGAGATTTCTCCAGGCCGCATCATGCATGTACGTGTACATGGACGTGATCGAGACTTAGATTTTGTCAATGTCTATCAACATGTTCATGCCAGAGATCGTATGGATGCTAGACTACAGTTCTGGACTGACCTGCAAACACTGTTGTCCACATTTCCCCAGCGCAATCCTCTTACCATCCTGGGAGACTGGAACACTACCTTGCGAAGAACTTCCACAGCGGTGGGATTGGATACCTACATGTGGCGACAGACCCGATGTGGGGGCCCCAAACATGCAGATTCACATATTTTCCAAAATATTCTGCAACAATTTGATTTAGTTTCTGTCAATACTTGGCATGCGCATCTTGGCCCAACATACATTTTCGGGGAACAAACATCCAGAATTGACTTTGCAATATGCCGACGATGTCACTCAGATGCCACTTCGAAGCAGATCCAATATCTCAGTGACTTTCCTTTGATTTGCAAATCTGGAGCATATCATGTACCCCAACTTGTATCACTGTTGAAGGTGTGGCATCCCAACTATGCCGACACCTCCACGGGCTGGACTCGAGCACAAAGGCTCGAATTCCATCGACAATGGACACAAAATCCCAGGGAGGCAGAGACCCTTCAACAAGACATCCAGACCACGATTACCAATCTTCCACTGGATGGGAATCGACTGGAACATGTGCATCAAGCATTGAACTCCTTTCCTGTTCCAAGGGTTCACAAGAAGTATGCGGAGACTTGCAAATTTGATCTTACGCCTTTTCAGCTTTTTCAGGCGCACAGCCAACATCTTCGAGACCTACGACAGCCGACATTGAGCAATCTCTTCAAGGCCTGGTTTCACATTCATCACAGACAACAAGCTCGTAAGCAGATGAGGCAAACATCAGCACGAGCTCGTAAAGTGAGAATTTAACGGATCTTTCAAGCTGCAGGACGTGCAGAAGCTGCCAAAGATCACTTTCGAATGTATCAGGCAATCCGAGAACTTGCACCCAAACAACCATTTAGAAGAGTTCAGATTCGTGACATTGATGGCACAATCCTGAACCCATCCGATGCGGCTGACAGGATCCGAGATTGGCTTGCTGAACTTTATCATGATGATCAGGCTAAATCGGTTTGTCCTTCGTTTTCATGGCCTTTTTCTGCAGCTGAACTTGAACAGGGTCTGCTTGATCTCCCTGCCGTTAAGGCCCTGGCACCTGGCTATGCGCCAGCGCCCTATTGGAGATGCGCTGCAGAGGAAATCTCACTCTATTTGCAGGAGTATTTTTGTCTCAGCAGTGAACAAAGAGCATTGCCTAGGTCTTGGAACATGGGATCACTATGTCTATTACCGAAACATACTCGGCGATCACATTTGCCGCAGGACCTGAGACCCATCACGTTGTTGGAACCTTGCGGCAAGGCACTGCTTGGCACATTGACTTCCCATTTGTTTGACCATATAGGAGATGTACTCTGTTCTGTACCACAGTACGCCTACCTTCCAGGCCGTGGGACGGAAGAAGCATTGGTTCGTATTTTCAAACATTGTGTTGATGTTCGAACGTTTTGCAACTCACGCAGACATCCCCTGCAACAGCTTGCACAAGGGTCACCGTTGACCTCACTGGGAGGTGGTCTACTGGTCACTCTTGACCTTTCGAAGGCCTTTGACCGGGTGCCGAGAGGACGTTTGTTCAGGTGCCTTTCAGATCTTGGAGTTCCAGACTTTTTGCTTGACTTTTTGCATGCCATATACTGCAATACCAGTTACACATTCCAACATCGTGGCCAGACCCGTGACTTGGACACTTCCCGGGGCATCAGACAAGGCTGCAAAGCTGCTCCAACCTTATGGGCAGCATATGCCACTGGACTCCTACTTGACATTTGTCAACACACAGATGAACATTGGCTGTATGACTGCTTAACCATGTATGCAGACGATGGCTGTATGCATGAGGTGGTGACTTCACCTGAGCACTTTAGACAGACCATCCGAAAGGTTGGTATCACCTTGGATTTGCTGGAAGCAGCCCAACTGACCATCAACCTGGAGAAAACCTATGCCTTGTTGCGACTGGTTGGACCGGATGTGAACAAAATCCAAAAACAGTATGTCAAGAAAACTCCTAACGGCACTTTTTTGAAAATTCCCAGACAGTCAGGACAAACAACATATATCAGATTGGTCAAACAGTTTCAATATTTGGGTGCAACCGTTTGCTACCACAACTTTGAACGTGCAACCACTGTGGCTCGGATTAAAGCCAGCGAAAAGACTGGTCAGCAGCTGCACAGGTGGCTCTACACGACCAAAGGTTTCAATGGGTCCCAGAAGTACCGATTATGGAAACAATGTGTCTTCACCACAATGCGGTACAGTCTCATGTCTGTAGGCTTCACCACCCAAACTGCCATTTTGATTGACGTTGCATGCTTCAAACAGCTACGCAGACTCTTCCGCGAACCAACCCATCTTACATTGATGACACATCATGAATTTCTATTCCAGTACAATCTGACGGACCCGCTGCTCCATTTGGTGGCATTTTGCCAAGACGCCCAGGTGCGTCATGCTCGACGCACACAGCTTTTGAAACCTACTGATGTTCTCAGACGACATCCGCCAGTGGATTTTGACCATTATATGCAGGTGCTGACAACGACGTGGTACCACCAAAGGCATCGACATCTCACATCAGAAGTGATCTTGCCTGATGCCCAGATGATATGTCCAGAGTGTTGTGCCCCTCTTGCATCATTATCGCAATGGCGAAGGCATCTGACGGAGGCCCATGGCGACAGATCAGGTGCCCTACGCATAGTCACACACTCTGATCGAGCAGGTGGTGTTCCAACATGCAGTCGATGTCACATGCAATTCACAACTCATCACAGCTTGCAATATCATGTTCAATTTGTCTGCATGGCACCTCGACAGGACATTGAGGAAGTTGAACATCGGCTTCGAGTTCAAGAGATGCTGCAGTATGCACGTGGCCAGCAACTACAGGCCCTGGCTACTGATGCTCCACTCCTGGCTTATTTTCCATCATCGATGTGCACTTTGCTCATTTTTCAGTGCCACCATCAAAGGGCTTCACATGCATTGGCAACGTGAACATCCTGCTGAGTTTCAACGACATGAACCTGTCAATGAGCTTTTGCTTCCTCTTTTTGAACATGATAGCCCCTGTCAACTATGTGGCATTTCTTTCAAACAGTATCACAAGTGCCACATCATCAGACAGATGGCATTGTTACTGACTCATGAAGGACATGCTGCTGCACAGACATCCTCACTGGTTTGCAAACACTGTGGGAAGGCGTACACTACACGCCATGGACTCCAGCAGCATGAACGCCGCTATCACCGGGCGGAGGAGGCAGTGGAGAATGTTGCCGCAGCAGACATTGACATGCAGTGCCTGATTCACCAGGCTGTCCTGGCCAACAAGTGCGAGGACCTACTTCTTCAAGAAGACATTCAACACTTCTTGTCTTCCAGGTGCCTCATGTGCAACAAACAATACCTGGGCAAGAGTGCAGTCCTGCGACATATGAAACAAAACCATGCATCCCTGTGGCACGCTTGTGAATTTCATGCAGTGGAACTGGATCGACAGTGGAAATCTACTTTTGGATGTGTGTGTCATCCACCATCGTACACCAAACACATCTGCCAGATGTACTACCAGTTTGCTATGCTCAGGCTCGAACAAGAGCGCCAGATGATGCCGCAGCTGCTTGCGGAGCCGCCAGATGTTGTTCTCAGTGTGGTGGAACAGATCGAACCTCTGCTTTGGCTGGGCTTTGTTCACAACCTATACAGCAGAAGCGCACTGAAGATGCACCTCACCATGTATTGTCAGGTTTGTGGCTATGCTGGCACTGATGCTGAAGACCTCCGTCTACACCTGCATGCTGTGCATCCGGTGCATTTGCAGGAATGCCTCTACCTGACAGAACTGTTCCAATGGTGCATGTTCATGGAGATGGGTTGCTTTTGTAACCCCTCCCCTGGTTGGGGGGTTCCACACCATGAGTGCGTGGGGTTGAAACAACTGGCCATCATTGCTGCTTCATTCAACTGGCAGGTGATCATCCCCTGGCCCTTCTCTTCTCACGAGCTGACAGTGCTCTTGGCCGACTTGCTTCCGTGTGCAGCTTTTCAGAAGATATCCATGGCGCTGTTGACACGCAATTTTCACTTGATGTGGGAAGATGCTGATCTGTTGAACATGCTGGCGCATCGATGTTTGATCTGTCAGGAGGCAGTGGAGCTGGACCATCTTCAGGCTCATCTTGTCGTGCGTCACCAGATCACAGGGGACAAATTGAAGTATGTCACTCACCAATTGAGTGTGGTTTTTGCACAGCTGAGCCTAGCAGAAGAGCACTGTGATTGGTGCCATACGTTGTTGCCCACGTACTTGGATACAGAGGACGAGCTCAGAGTGGACCCACATGCTCACTTGCAGACATGCCCCATGATCATCCAAATGGCACTTCTGCTGATGCATCCTCGATGGTCATCCCCTGCTTTGCAACCATTGACTTGGGCCTCTCAGGAAGTGATTGCAGAAACGTGCCAGCGTCACGCCTTGAAGATGTGGCAATTCAATGTCAGCTCCTCAGACACCTTTGGATTATCCATGGAAATGACTGCACAATGTGGACTGCAAATGCTTGAAGACAGGGTGATTGCCGAATGTGTATCGCACAAATGTCTTCTTTGCGGAAAGATCTTCTTCATGGCTTCAAAAATGATTCACCATCTCCATACAGAACACAACTTCCTGCAATTTCAGACGTATATGTGCTATCACAGATTGGCTTTGAGATGCATGGATCCCTGTCAATTTTGTTGCCTCAGACAGCACGCTGAGCAGTGCCCGGCCCTTCTCAATTTGGCTGTGTTCCTTCTCAATGGACGCGGCATCAGAGGCCTCGGAAGGCATCGATACGGCTACAAAGATTTGGGGCAATTTGTTGACAAAGGAACAGATGGAAAACTTGGGCATTGCGCCCCCAGCTCAGCGAGACGGCAAACGGCCGCGAACGGATCGAAAGGAAAGATCCAGCTCTGGCTCCACAACCAAAGTGCCGACGGAGGTACTGGGCACACTTTGCAGACTGGTCCTACGACACGAGGACACGCTTCAGAGTCTCCTACAGGAGAGTCAGTTTCTGCTACAGTTGGCACCAGGTGAAGGAAGTATCCTTCCTTTGATGATGCAGGTCAGCCGTGCCTGGCACCAGCAGACGGAGAAGCCCATCCCGCTGCGACACCTCTTGGCCAAGACCCTGGTGCAGGAGTTACACAATCGGCTCCAGAAGTTGATGGCTGCCACTCCAACGGAGGAGTTGTTCCAGGACTGCAAGTCCTATCACCTGATTCGGGACGACAAGGACCGGACGATGCCGTACCTACGTTGGAACCACCACAAGAAAGTCCTGGAACCGACAGAGCAGCAGGGCTTGCCGATCTCAGAAGTTCATCGCAGCCTTCAGAATATCCTGAGGCTCTTGGAGGCCGACAACAGGGTGACTCTCCGCTTCCACAGTTTGAAGAAGCCGATGGAGGGGAAGGAATCACAACAGGCTCTCCCATGGATTTGGACGGTGGCGCTCAGGCACACCCCAGAGCTTTGGCACGAAGTGGCCCGACTGGCCTTTCACAGTTCTTGGCAGCTAGTGCAGGTGCGCCTCCGGCCACAGCCCTTGGAGCGCACTCCACTGGCCAAGCAACTTCAGAAGATCATGTGACTTGCATCCCGATCTTCCTGAACAGCACAGGCACTGCTTGCTTTGCAAACGTGGTGGTGATCAGCCTTGCTTGGATGACTTTGCTTGCCAATGGCAACGATCCCTCACAGTGGGTCCATGGATACGAGTTGCTTCGCAATGTTTTCCTTTACAACCACATGCCAATGGATCTCACCAAATTTGGTCCTTTTGTGTGGTTGCTGCTTGGGGAGTGGTCAGTGGAGTCATTCAGAAATCAACATGATGTGTGCGAGTTTGCAACATACTTATTACATGTCATGCAACCTCAATTTCTCCACTGCAGCTGGGTTACAAAGCCGGGAAGACTGGCCACTGGGGAAGACCTGCTGCCCTCTGAAAAAGGAACGCGATTCACTCCGATCAAGCTTGACTACATTGATTGCGATGCAGATTTGTCACAACTTCAATCATTAGTTGACACATGGCATGACTCACGAGGTCTTTTCAGAGCAGCTGAGGAGGTGGGGTTCCAACTTATCCTACAACTGGATCGTTTCAACCCAGAAACCGAAGCCAAATGTCAACAACTGATTGCTGTGGACACTTCCATCCGATTTCCATGTTTCTGCAATTTGGAGGGTGATGTGACTTTTGATGTTTTTGACGTTTGCGCCATCACATTTCACATTGGAGCATCTCCACATGCCGGTCACTATCGGACTGCATTGAAATATCAACAAAGATGGATGATCTATGAAGATGGGAGACCGCCTGATCAGGTAGTGACACTCCCTGAATCCGTGCTCAGAAACAGTGTATTGTTCTGGTTGGTCAGACCAAATCTCATCACTGCCAGGACTTTGGACTCATAAGATCCTCGCCTATTCCGGTGCTTTCAGACGATTGCCCGTGGCATTGAGGATGGTGCAGAGGACAATATGGGACTCACTTGATCAGCTGCTGCTACTCTGGGATGTCAATTTTTGATATTTTTCCATCACCGGTCTTCGGATCATTGGCTCTTAGGATGAGTTTTGATTTATTCTTTCATGGGTCAATGGCCTGGGGCGACGTTTTGGAGCATGACATCTCACTGGCCCTTTGCAACTTGAATGCAATTAATGCGGCTGCTGGCAATGCGCGGATCCTTCACTGCCTTTGCGCGGGCGCTACTGGCGATTGCTGCTGTGCCTGCGCTGAAGCTGCTGAGCACTTTCTTCGGCAGTGCGGCCCTGCTGCTGAGCCTGCGTTGCAGCTGTGCAGTGCTGCTGAGAGTTTTCATTTTCTCCGAAGTTTCATTAGTTTTTCACCTGTTGCATTTGGTCCTCATTTTTGCCTGTGTTTTGCAACTAACAACCACCCGTTGCTCTACTTGGCATGAGGCTTTTTTGTGAATTTCTTCGTAGCTCTTAGGAGCGTTGGTTTGGGAAAGCCCCTCCACAGGTGTCAGCGGACGTCAAAATCTGACACCTGGGAGGGCCATGGATGATAACCTTCCATGCGCGAGCTCGCCTGCCGATCCGTACTCAGGGTTGTAGGGGTTGTAAAAAAACACACACACACTCACTCACTCACTCACTCACTCACTCACTCACTCACTCACTCACTCACTCACTCACACACTCACTCACTCACTCACTCACACTCACACACACTCA
>Ga0126342_10012066_pt1 | contig 15431 bp, 16 predicted proteins | sample Cyp1metagenome_FD_92528 | JGI IMG/M metagenome (GOLD analysis project Ga0126342, IMG submission 92528) | Coral microbial communities from Lord Howe Island, Old Settlement Bay, Australia - Cyphastrea 1 metagenome | ecosystem: Host-associated > Invertebrates > Cnidaria > Coral ...
TACATACATTACATACATTACATACATTACATACATTACATACATTACATACATTACATACATTACATACATTACATACATTACATACATTACATACATACATACATACATACATACATTCATCGATCCATACATACATACATCCATACATCCATCCATCCATCCATCCACCCATACATCCATACATACATACATACATCCATCCATCCATCCATACATCCATACATACATACATAATATCATACATACATGTATGCATACATGCATATATGCATACACGCATACATGCATACATGCATACATGCACACATGCATACATGCATACGTGCATACGTGCATACGGGCATACGTGCATATATGCACACATGCACACATGCATACATGCACACATGCATACATGCACACATGCACACATGCATGCATGCATACATGCATACATGGATATACAAATGCATCCATGCATCCGTCCATCCATCCATCCAAACATTCATACAGACAGACAAACATAAAACACGGGCATTATATACATCATTGTTCCAATCAACATCATTGAAATTTGCCACGTGAGAAATATCGTATGGTATAGACACAAACATTCATATATCATCATATGCAGTTTTTTTTTGCAGTTTTCATTCATTAAACAAAAACACACAATTATTGTACATGACATATTCGCAATCGAAATAAACATGCAATGTTACTGCAGCTGTTGTGGCCACCGTTTTTTTTTGTCCAGACGTAAGCCATTGGTAAAACGGCGAGGGGCGCAGGCTGACCACTTTCCGGGGTCACCGTGTCACCAGTTGAGACATGATTTCAGTATGTATAAAAACTACAACTCTGGGGTAACTACAGTTTTCTTGTGGATAAAATCCAAGTTCTATAGGTACTTGGAGATCTAATATTTTGAACCACCTTCGCAGGTGATTTTGAAGATGAAGTGATAGCAACTTGGGCTGCAAAGATGGGTGATTTAGCAACCAAATTTGGAGGATTTGGATCATCAAAAACGGGGAGATGTCACGACTGAATTTGTCATGACTATCCTGAGTCATTAACGAATTGCCGTTGGGCAGTCTTTCATTGGAGCTTCGGTAGTGCAAGTAGGGGTTGAACGACAGATTCCAGGCAGCATCTCTGCTAGCAGCTCGCGCCAGCGAAAAATGGATAAACATCGGTAGTATACCCTCTGGTAATTTAACATAGCTATTGAAAATTGCCCATTTCTAGTTGATTTACCTATTAAAGATAGTGATTTTCAATAGCTATGTTAGTTTACCAGAGGGTACCCCTCCACAAATCAGCAAAAAGATAGGCAAAAAAATATGATTCACCACTGGATTTAGGGCTACACTTCATGTTTTGACATGTTTTGACAATGACAAGTTGCCATAGTTTGCCGAGGCATAACGGGGCGGTTGCAACCGTTTTGGCAGGATATCATCACTGCGGAATGGAAGCAAGTGCCATCAGAAAAGATCAGTCCCCGGGTTGCATTGTTGGCGATTTGTGCAACCAAGCAACGGCCGGTGAGAAAAAACTCAAGATCTTGGGTCAACCTTGGATTGGTATGAAATTTGGTATTTCATACGGATTATTTTATTTTTTATTTCATGGTATTTCAATAGTGGGGTGAGGGAAATAAACTCATTAGCTATGTTTTGGATGCCGACAGTCATGGTCCACCTTTGCCCTCGAGGTGTCCTTGATGCTGGAAACAAGAAAAAAGGGAAAGGCACCGGCTGCAGTGGTGAAGAGACGCATAAGGATTGAGGCTTTCGACATTTATGTTTAAGATTTTAGGCATGTGTAGGCCCCAATATCTAATTTATCATTTTCAAAGAGATTGAATGACAATATAGTTATTTAAAGAGATTGAATGACCATATAGTTTGATTATGAATGGTTTCCTCCGTTTACTCTGGCACTTTCTAAAGGTAAACATGGCAATGGGAAACAAACTACCTGCCACGGTGTCCGCGTGGGACCAGCGGGTTGTGCTCCGCCAAGGAAAGCCGATCATATGCCATTTGCACCTTTACTGCCATAATGAACATTATGTACGGTAAATGATCTGCAGAATGATATTCCCATCCATAGTTTGCATAGTTTCACCCACATTATATGTATGCGAATGCACCTGTAGATGTATGTATATAAATAAATTGCTAATTATTTATATATATATATATTATATTAAATATTTATATTTATATTTATATTTATATTTATATTTATATATGCAGCATGCACGGATATTGTGCATGCACACGTGTTGATGTATCCGCTGGAGGCAAGTGACAGCTGAAGGAACTCTTCAGCACTGCCCTGATGGCTGGCGGCAACTGCTCCGATCCGGCAACAGCCTGTGGGTATCAACTAATGGAGATTGCCGAACACAAAACATATCCACACATTGTGATGGCTGTATATGCTGAATATATACATAAATATAAATATAAATATAAGTATAAATAAAAATAAACACACACACACGTATGTATATATATATGTGTGTGTCCACATATATATTTATATGTATATCTATATATGTATATTATATGTATATGTATGTATATATATATATGCCCGTATGTATATATATATGTCCACATATATATAAAAAAAAGGTTTACATATGTATATATTGTTTTTTCTTTAAATTTCGGATCCTACATATACGATCATATATGGATAGTTGTAGGGACCTCATGGTCACCCCGAAACAGCGATCCAAAGTGGAGTTTGTTGTAGATAATCCCAAACTCTCATTTTCTTCAGGTTTTTATCACGGTGTTGAAACTGGTCACTTCCAGAAAGGGGTGAAGATAGATAACATCACATATGGCGAGCAGTAGCAAGGACAGACTGCGTTGTTAGCGGCGCTTGTCAAAGCAGTGCGGCAGGATGCTTGCGATGAAACTGGCACAGGTTTGCCACAGCTCAATGTCAGGATGTTCCTCATTTTTGGGCCCACGTTTTTTGGATGACTCAGACTGTACAGGTGCGAAAGGTCTAGGAGTCTAGCGCTCGTGTCATGTGGTTTGCTTTGACGCCAGACATTGCCATGTTGATCTGAGCACGGACAACCTGTGCCCGTCGCGTGTCTACCGATTGCTAGCGGTGCCCAGAGAGTTAGGGCTGCCAGGAAAAAACAAAACATCAAAAGCAGCTCCTGGGTACCATTCACTTTGGGTTGGTAGGTTGATTCGTTCACTATTGGTCATGTTTGATGAAGGAGTACTTCACCATCAGAAACACAACAAGGAACATCCTACTATGCATATGGAAACTTGTCCTTGAAAGATTGCCTGTTTTTCAGCGTGGTTCCAAAAGTCGGTGAAGCACTTTATCGCTTTTGCCTTTGACTCGGACTCTGAGACAGCTCGCTTTTGCCTTTGACTCGGACTCTGAGACAGCAATGGAGATAGACACACACACAGACATTCATATATATACACATATATATATACATATGTACGTGCCTATGTATATGTATACATATATATATATATATATATATAATGTTGTTATTGTTGTTCTGTGGGGCACTTGGTAGTGAATTCCACTTAAGAAGGTGGCTACATCATAAATTGTATTACAAGAAATTATCAGTTTATTATATATATACACCTTTATAATGATATTGACATATATCAGCATATATGAATGTGGATATAAGATATATATATGATACTATTATTATATATCACTGGTATATAGAATATCAATGGGTATCCCCAGTTTTTAGATGGGTCATAAGCTCAGTTCGGAACTGGGATGCACGGAGTCTCCCCGAAACGAGCGGAGGCGGAAGCGGTGGAAGCGCTGGAAGCGGTCTCCGAGAACGCGAGAACGCACGAAGTCCCAGAGTGCAAAATGGGTGGTATCTTTAAATGATCTGCGGATGAGATTGCGATTTATATATTATACACATATATAAATATATATACATATATACTGTATATATCTGTATATATACTTAGACCTTAGATCCTCCAAGTACCCACAAAAATGAAATATTGTCCCAAAATCATGGAAGTACTTAAAGGATATAGGTGTAGTTGCATGTGCGCATCCACACCGCACATTTGCCAGTCGGAAAACCCTGTGCCATGAGGATCAGCAAAGGCTTGCAGCGACAGACCCTAGCTGCCTATGCGCAGGATGCAGGGATATTATGCCGTTGTGGAGACAAAGATATGGTTGTCATCAAAAAAGGGGGGTTCCGGGTTTTACTGGTATTTTTTAAGCAACATGGGGATGGAAACGGGAGTGTTCTTGCGGTTTCTTGCCATTTTCGTATTCATCCGGTCTTTAGGGTGCACAATTGTGACCAACCCCCACTTGGCAAGAACCCCTTTGGAAATGGCTGGCCATTTGCTATACCAAGGACAGAGAATAGCTCATTAAACCTGTACATGTTTTTTGTATGGGGGGACGATGCTGGATGTCCATCCCAGTTAGCAACTGCTAAGTAAATTTCTATGCTCGTACAACCTGCAAGCAGTTGTAGATACATAGCAATGGAAAATCACAATTTTCAATGTGTAAATCCACTATAAATGGCCATTTTCAATAGCTATGTTTGTTTACAAGAGGGTAAACCAATCTGGAGGAGTTTCTCTACCCAGCACTGTTTTAAGCATGGCACGTCCAGAATCTGTTTCATGGTTCAGTGGGCTCGTCGAAGACTGCAGGGACCACAGAGGTTCTGCAGGGACACATAGCCATCTCATAGATGGAGGTTTCCGCCAATGGTACCACAATAGCTGGTTGGTTTATAATTAATGGAAAATCCCCATTGATTTAGGGAAACCTCTAGTTGAAGATGAATATTTTATAGGTGATTTAGGAGTACCCCTTAATGGATGATTTAGGGGTACCCCCCCCACTTATGGAAACCTCCAAAATGCCACGCCGCGCAGGCTGCACGACCCCGGACACCCACGGGAGTGCAGCCTCCCAGGCGCAAGTTGGTGGTTTTGTTAGGTGCATATGACATCACCATATGTCGAACATATTTTAAAGCCATAGTTGCTTCAAAGAGGGGCTCCCAAAATATGATCATAGCGTATCATAGCCATAGCAATTATGAACAGCTATATATTATATATATATATATGCCTGGCATGACCTGGTACCTATCCATACTGGATATCAGAAACGAAATGAAACGAATGTATATGCAGCCGCTAGATGGCAATTGCTTCTAAATGTCACGGCACTGCAAACAACTCCATGTTTACTTTGCAAATCATATGTCTTGCCACTCAAAGTGTGATTGTTTCTATTTCCGTAAAAAAAACGGGGCAAAGATGACATACCCTCTGGTAATTTAACGTAGCTATCGAAAATGACCATTCAAAAAGTGGATTTTCCCATTAAAAATTGTGGATCTTTCCATAGTTTTTTGTATGTTTACCATTTATAGTGGATTTTCCCATTAAAAAGTGTGATTTTCCATAGTTTTTTGTATGTTTACCAGAGGGTAAACAGACCCATTTTCCACATATTTTCACTGGAAGACCATCCACGCCGCACGGGAAAACCACCACCTCCAGGCCTTCAGATCTCAATGAGGAGAGACGAATGGAGGAGGTGCGACCCGGTTAGCCCATCCTTGGCCAATGGCATACTGGGTATATATGTTTGGCCAAGGTATACCATATATGCCATATATGGTATATGGCCAATGGAAAAAACCAAACATCTCCAATGGCCAATGGCCAATGGTATACCATCTGTTCACACCTGAGCCTTGTCTTTCGGATTGTTGAGAGGAAAGTGGGCGGCGACATGTCGAATTGCCAAGCCCATGGAGTCCACAAGATGTGTATTTTTCACTATGTGTCTAAAATATCAATGGATTGGTTCAAGGGAACTAACCGGAAACCATCGATTTTCATAGATTTTCCCATGAAGATCATGGGTTTTCCCTGTATTTGTTTCCCTTAAACCAATCCATTGAAAGGAGTTTTTGGGCCTTGACGAAACCAGTCACTTCCTTCAGTCAGGCGCGGATGCAAAGTACCATCCGTGCGCAGGCCAGGAAAAGGACCTCCAAAATCATCAAAATCACCATTTTTCTGGGTACAAACGATCCGCAAATGGTAGGTTTATGGCATTGGGTGTCCCACATTGTTGATGCACATGGTTTGAGAAAAACCCACAGTATACCATCCTGAAAACAAGATGGTGCCACATGATGTATGAGTATTATCTGAGTTAGTGAGAAGGTTTTACAAAGCAAACGGACAATTCTACTAAAAGACCTGTGTGCTAAGATTTGTTCATGCCCGGACCAAGTTCTTGCTCCGAGGGTAGAAACTTTTGAAACAATGAAAGAGATGGTTCACCCTCCTACCTTTTGCATAGGCAATGAAGATAGCCTCGAAACCGCCTACATATTAGACCTGTTAAACACTTGGTTTATCTTATTTCATCCAGATGTGAAATTCGTACCAACTTACATAAGATTGCACAGTTGTAAAGATGCATCCATGCATATTTGTATATACATACTGTATATATATATATAACACTGTGTATATATATATATATGCATATATGTACATAGATACAATGCATATATGTACACACATACATGCAATATATGTCAATATGGGCAGGTATGAAAATCAAGAGGTAAGAATTTGAATACAGAAAATCCAATGCCATAAACCTTCGCCCTGGGCGCCGTATCTCCTGACCTGTTTGGCAGTTGTTGTGGATGACTGGATGAAGCCCAAAAAGTGGAAGTCCAAAATGGGGGCTTGAATCGTTTAACCACCAAAACATTATGTTTTTTACCACACAAAATTTGGATTTATATTCATGTTAGTGAAATATTATACTTTTCCCAGATTAGTTGATTGATTCGATCACTATGCGCTTCATTTACATAGAGGAATAATTTCCGCCATTTTGCTACGATGAGTTGGTGAACTGGCCCAATGCGTGGTATACTCCTCACCCACTGCAATGCAATGTTGGTAAACTTGGATCGATGTAGTGCAGTGATAAATGGGATCAATCACCTGGTTAAGGTTCATACTATTTGTTTAATCCCACTGACAATCCCATGAATCGTTTGGATTATGAACGGGACTTATTGAAGGGGCTGGAAACATCAACGGCTTTTGGCTCGATATCAGACACCAAAGCCATACACCAGCCCAAAAAAAATACACCAGCCCGATGGGTGGGATTGGAACCGTCCCCACACGGTGAGATGCCCTGATTCCATCAGAAAGGCCCACGTTGAAGGCAGAAATCCTGACTGAGTAGCCAGGCCATGTCCTAAGACAGGATTTCGATGTTAAGGGCATGGCACTTTCATCAACAGCACATCACTTATACAATTAAACCTGAGCATTTCTATGATCAAACCCCCTGAAAGTATACCGCAGCGATCATGAATGATCAGTTCGGATTGTTTATTGCGACCCCATGGCCAGCATTACCATGAATTCGGTGAAGAGTATCGGGAAAAAGACTCGACGATGATCTTGTTCATCAAAGACATGAATTATGAACTTCATGAACTCATAATGGCGGAAAAGAAACAGGAAATAAATCGGGTCCTCCTCAAACAAAAGACGCAACTTGAAATTATGAAACCCTTATTTATCAGCCCCTCATCAGAACTCATCGGAGAGTCGATTTATGCCATGGCGAGTCGATGGGAAAGGATCGGCGCATGGCTGAAGAAGGTGGAAAACCAAAAGAACTTGGCGCGCTTTACAGGACTCGATATACAGAGCAGTGGGCACGCCATTGGGCACTGGAAAGATATTGGGCTAAGATGTCGGCAATATCCACCCACCAAGTGGACTTTGACGGAGATGATTTGGAGAATAGGAAAACACACGAATGCAATAGACTTGAAGTATCTTGAAGTATACTACATGCTGAATCACAACTGTGAACATCATCACAAAACCATTACAATCCATTACACGAGAACAAGCCCGAAACAGCAGCCCCATGGAGGAAGCCAGAGGACTTGGAAGACTTGGACGTGCATCCCAGTTACATAGGTAATGACCATAGTATAACCTTCTTATATGGCTATGGATCAATACCTATTAATACCATTTTTAGGGGGATGAACATCCATTTACCAGCTATTTTGATGTTCACCAGGGGTACAAGGTTTTGACACACTGCCATATGTGGGACATACCGAATATATATTGAATATATCATAATATATGCTCCAGTTATAAACGAGAGAATGGTCTTAGCCACTTGCGAAAAAGGGACTCCCACACATGGACATGGAAAAAAGAAGGTTACTTGGAGCCCCACGGTGCGTACTGTGGCGGTTTTGCGCCATTTGCCAACTAGGTAACAAGTAAGGTCCATGAGGGGGTTAGATATGTTAGATATATCAGTGACATCACAATATCATAAGATACTCTATGAATCTCTATAACAATATGACAACAGATCACAATGATCACAATGTTCTGATCATGCTGGCGCAGCTGGTGCTCCATGGCGCTCCTGGCATTTTGCTGAGCCTTGCTGAGCCGTGACGCCTTGCGCAGGAGGGATGACGCTCTCCCTGCTGGCACTTAGCTCCATGAAGCGTGTAACACCTGGTCATGTGGGGCTGATCGAGGACTCCGATAGAAGAGTTGGAGAGGTGGACATATGAAGTAAATATATCATCTGTAGAATTAATTATATATATAGAGATATCTATAGATTTATATAGTCTATAACATCCTGGAAACACTTTTCTACCTTTTGGCTGGTCCCTGTGAGTGTGACCAAAGGCTTCAGCCTCAAGTGCCAAGCAGAGGATTGTTTCCACTGCTGCGTAATACAAAGCATGGAGTCCGAAGATGATCCACAACTGCCACTGGTTCCATGCAACAGTTTGAAGCATGGTATCCCATCATCTCATATCATCTCCCTAACATCGCCATCCATATCCATTGCATCCATTGCCACCTGGCAGCATTGCCAGCGTGGCCAGCAGCGTGACCGGTCGTGTCTTCGAAGGACTGGCAGGGCAATTTGAGGCCCTTCATCTACGACGACAGTCAGATGGTTTTGGCCATCCCCATTTGGCACCGCATCGCCGCGGGGCAGATTTCGGAGGGTTCCTTAAAGAATGCAACAAACAAATGTCCCCAGGAAAGGGCCAGGAAACAGAAAACATGGGGGGTTGATCACCTGATAAATTCTTGCAGTGTATGATGATGTGTTTTGTTGGTGTTTGTTTGATGTTTTCTGATGTACTCGGATGCAGTTTAGCCATGTTTAGCCACTACCCATGGAGTTGGCCTCCGGCAGCGTCCAACTGAGTCTTGGGAAGATTCTCGTTTGGGGACTGAACCTGATTAATCTGATTCACATTTAGTGTGTGTGTGTGTGTTTATTTATGTTTATTCATGTCGAAATCGGAGAAGGCATGAGCAGTCTTCCCTGTTTTGAATCATTCATCCTCCAGCGACGTGAAACATCGAGGTCAACATCCGACTGATCCCGGTGAAGAAGCGCTTCATCAAGGAATACAGCACCAAGGTGCCGTAAATTGCGAGTTGCCCTTGTGGGCAATGAAGGGTGCAGGACATGAAAGTGAACGTGAAATAAAGTGAATATGTTCCATTGTTTCTAGTTTGTTTTGTTCGCCTACACCTTGAAATGGTATTGATCGGGATGAGGAACAACATTGATCGGTACTGTATTGATCCGAATGCTGCACCCAAAGATTGCATACACGCCATTGTGTCCCTTTGTTTCCATTTTTTCTGTTACACATCACTGGGAAATGGTAAAGATGAACATGATTCCAAGGCGGCTCCCGGCCATTCACTTTGACTTTTAGTTTTTTTTTGTTCGGGGAAAATGGCGCAATGGTAATTTATCAATATTTATAATCTACAGTATCATGTTAATTTATACATAATTAAGCATTAGAACATAACACTAGGAGTCAAACTGTTGGCAGGGGAGCTGGAAACCAACCAGTATGATGGGTGATGTTTCTCTTCTGGTGTCTGGGACACCTGCAGGACATTGAACCCCCCAAAATCCATGTCTCTGAATTGATGTTCTATCGAAGTTGGTTTCCGAAAAAAATGGTGGGCTACACTCCAATAGACCTTCCATTTCTTGCACTAGAGAGAGAGTAGGTTGACTATAGGTGTTGCTTATATAATATATAGTTATTTGGTTGGTGGTTTGGAACATTTTTCCATATATTGGGAACAATAATCCCAACTGACTAACTCATATTTTTCATAGGGGTAGGTCAACCACCAACCAGTTATTTTTCATATTCCAATCTTTGCGGAGGCTACAGCAGCCCAATTCGACAAGCAGTCCACCTGGTTGGATCATCCCATCGTAACTGATGAATAACCCTGGTTGGTAAGTCCCCATTTCCTGAATTGTCCTATGTGTTGCTGTGTTACAACTGTTACAACCCCACAAACACATTTAGGACTTACCAGTTACAACTGGATTATAGATTATTATAAATGTTAGAAGTCCCTGCTGGCACATACCTAGCCTTGCCAGGATGGAAAAGATGTCGAGGTTCGACTGGTTTGCCGCTTGCAGCCGAAAGTCCACTGGGTGCCAGAGATTTACTACAAATTTGGAACCTGGCCGGCAAATGGTTGGCAGTCTCAACCTTTTATTTGAGGGGGCAGATGGATGTGAATGGAATGAGTAACAAGACCATCATTTTATAAGATTTACCTTTAATGTACTTGTAAAACAAGTTGGGTCCATTGTGTGGTGTTGCCACCTTACTCTGTTTTCAATCTCTACCTTGTGGTGACTGGGAGCTTGTCATGATTTTAGTATGTTTTAGGTGAGCTGAAGAGCTGAGGCAAAGACTATGGAAGAGGATTTCTGGAGAAGGAGGCTGGGGTTATGGGATGCCACTGCTTCCGAGATATTCAACCAATTCCTGGTTGGTGGTTTCAATCATCTTTTATTTTCCATTTCATATATGGGATGTCATCCTTCCCATTGACGAACTCCATCATGTTTCAAGATGGTGACATTGCACCACCAACCAGATATATGACGCCATGGGAGATCGTGGGCATCATGGCATCCTGGGGTACCACGAAAGGGTACCGGCTCGTGGCTATGGGATTGGAAAATCTAAGCACTGAACATGAAGATGTTGAACAAGAAAAGGTAGAATTATCATGAATTATCCTTTGCTAATCTGACAGTTTGCCATGGAATGGCCATGTTGTAAATCATCTACCAAACGGTAATGTTCCATAGCTATGTTAAATATAATTAGCAGAGGGTAGACGGCTGCAAGTTGTATATGTCCACAAGATTTCTCGGAGTGTAGAACTGAGTGGTTTGTGACCTATTTCAATATTAACAAATGCTTGTGGCATGCTCGTGTTTTTTCGATCTACACATTTTTTTGTGAGGAAGGCCGAGCAATGCCGCGTCTTCATGACCCTTTCCAACATATCAACTGCAGATAGTGTAGATGCATCAATTCACGTGAGTCATGCCCCTTTCAACAAAGAGACGATAGCCCCGCTAAGCGCTAACCAGTCGACCCGCTAACCGCTCATGGAACGCAACGTCGGTTCCATATCCAGAACGTCATCCGAACGTGTTTGTTTGGGGTTCTGACTTTGGTTTCGCTCTTAGTTTTGCTTCACTCGTTTTAATTGTTTGGTGTGCAATCCCAACGTTTGAAGATATATTTGGGGATTTTCAGATGTTGTGTGCTAGAATCTGCTTGAATCCCAACTCTGTATAATTGGGTCTACAGCTCAATGTCCACTTTGTGCGGGGTTAAAATCTCGATGTTTCCACACTGCCCCAGGCTACTGTAGATATCTCGGAGGTGGTGAAGAGACTTGTCTTTGCACCGATCTTTTTTTGGGGAAAGACCGGTGGACACCGGTGGTGGATGCTGGTCCCTGAATGTGCCTTCTGGAAATCAAAGATGGCAGAAACCCCAGTTTAGATTGACTCGAGGGGACTGGGCAAACACCAGGCACAAGTGGACCACTACTTTTTGGTCTTATCCAACCCATGGGGTTGTTCATGGCAAAGAAAGTTTACAATATACTTGCCAAGGTGTCGGCAGGCGGCTACAACTTCAGCCATTTGGATGGAGTACATTCTTTTGAACGTGAGGGCGGGGAAACACCCTCCCAGGATCATCCGATGCAACGGTGTTTTTTCTCGTTTTGTTTGGCAGCTGCAATCAAGGAACTACACCTTTGCGGAGCTGGTCTCTGGTTCAGAGGCGCAACTTTTGTTCTCCAAATGTCATGTTTCAACCCCTGTATTTTCTACGTACACATGTTTTAACATTTCCTGGGATCATGAATCAAGATCCTGAATGATGAATAGTGTTCTTTAGATGCATGTATTTTCCGACATTTCTCAAACTTCTTTGGGATAAAGTGATCTTAGTAGACTTCGAGAACCCCATCCCATTGGGGTTCTGAGCCCTGCTGGTATGGACCGACAGTTGTCAGTAAGCCTCCACGCCGCAAAAGAACTAGAAAAGGTTTATATATGCCTTATATGCCTTATATCAATAATGTAAGCCATGATAAAATTAATTTTCCCACCATAGTAAATCATGCCTTGTATATCCTTGTGTAATATGTGTTTTGGAGGTACAGGTACTTGGTTGGCTTCTTTGGCTCATCTAGGAGAAGGTTGAAGCGATTGCAGAAGAGATCAATCTCAGGATCGCGGATGCCTGTTCCTTCCATAAAATAAAGATGCTCGGCCCAAGCGCGGCTTGCGCGGTAGTTTACAGTAAGTGGGATGTGCAGCACATGAGTTTTGATTGAAAGGGGATTTAGGACGAGTTGGGATGAGTTGGGCCATTTAATTAAATGTCTATCCATTCCTGGTGCTTGGTAGAAGTTTGACCCAGCTCCACCTGCTGGGCGCAGCCAAGTATCGAGGAATTGAGATTTATGGCCCAGAGAATGACCAGTCGCAGGTTTATAAGGGGTTCTTGTTAGCTACGGTGGAATGGGTTACTGACTACTGTAGTATTTGTAGTCGATATGAGTCAACTATCCAGTTTTGGATGTTTTGGTGAATCCAATTTTGACTCTTGACCCATGCTCAACTCAAGTTGGCTTCCCCAATTGTCAATGATATGGGATACCCAAGTTGTTTGCTCATTTCAAGGGAAAAATAACCATATTTCCTTTGGGGATCACCATTCATAAACCGCTTAGACCGTTCAGCTGTGATGCCACTCAGATTGGGCATTCGCCGCCATGGCTCCACTACTGCCGTTGCTGAGGATCGCCAAGGATGAAACGTCCATTGTCTTCTTGGATCCTGAAGGTGACTACGAAGAATAGCTCCAGGCCCGGGCCTCCGGGCGGCCTCCGGGCCTCCCAAACAAGAGGGAGACACATATGATGACACATATGATTCATATGATACACCAATCCTGGAGAGTGATGGATTTCCTAATTTTCTTGGGTCACATGAATTTGGCGAAAGCAATGCTTTTTTGTGGGTGAGTAGCTACATCTCATGCCTTCTTTGTGGAAGCCAACTTCCTCATTGCTATCACAATGTGACCACACCCCCTGTCACAGCGGTGTGTCACTGGATGAGCGGCATCCAGCCATATTTGACATATGGTGATTTCATGATTTTCAGCACTTCAGCAGTAATCAATAAGACTCACTCTCTCTCTCTCTCTCTCTCTCTCTCTAGACACATATGTCCATCTTTATATATAATTATTATATATATATGCACATTGCTTGGGTGTTAGATTTTGTTTAATTTCATGTCCAGTTAATCGAAGATGATTCCCCCTTAGCGTATCCTCATGATGATCAAATAAGTTGTCCGTTCAGTTCAATCAGTGATTTTGTTGTTAACAAGTCCTACGGTGGATGGTTGCGAAATCCTGCACCACCAAAAGGATGGTTGAAACCCTATACCCTCTGGTAAACTAATTTAACTATGGAACATCACCATTTTTAATGGGACAACTCACTATTTCTATGGCCATTTTCAATAGCTTTTTGTATGTTTACCAGGCCGGGTAAATAATGGGAACTTTACCACCTATCAACTGCAGGATTTCGCTGGGTGAAATCCACCATGCGCCTGGCTTGGCATCGGCCCCGGGGGAAAGGATGGGTCACTGAACCTTCAATTCTATGCAACAGGTACAGGATGGGCCCCCCCAGTGATGTTTGTTGGTTTATAAACCATGAAATAACCACCATGAACTATAGTTATATCTACCATAAAAGCATAATTAGTTACGCCACTTATAAGGCAACTTAGCTATTTTGGGGGGCCCATCCTGTACATGGCAAAATGGTGATTCTTTCGTTTGATCAGGAACATGTGAGATACGTTGAAGTCGAACTCCTTTCCCTTCGAAGCATTTTTGCAAAAGAAACATATTGGATCCATGTGACCATCAAGAATATTGATCCTAACAATCTTACAATATGGTTTGATGATGATTTTGTTTAAAATATGTTTTATCGTTCTCATGGTGATGTATGGTTCTTATGGCTCTTATCTAACAGGTTCATTTTACACATCTGATAAGGACAATTCTGGATGGTTTTGTGTATCCTCAACCACTATCGAACTGTCTTATGGTGAATTTCTCAATGGACATGTTCTTTCACATGCTTCGACCACCGAGATCTTTCGAGACACGGACGACTCGTGGCTCCGCCATGCGATATGCATCGCCATGCGCCATGCCCGCCACGTCGGCGAACAAAAGAGAAGCGGGAGGTTGTTTTTGATAGGATATTCATTGGGCATAGTGGGATTCATGGCCTTTTGCTGAGATTAGGAGTTGATGGTCACAATGATGGTTATGGCGTAGCACCATCTCAAAATGGCCTTAAATGACTTTCAATTTGGTGAGTTTAGGGCTGTGGCTTTGCCCAGCAAGAAACGGGAAGTTGTTTGAGATATGGCTGTTTTATCGGGATTTAAGTAGCAACACCAACAGAGTTATGGTGGTTTTTTAGACCTGCTGATGGGGATGCAATAGGCAACAATGGGCATATTTTGGAATGAGGAATTGCCTACCAGACATCCCTAGACAACCGGACTGGGGCCCTGGCATGGCCCTGGGTTTTCGTCGACGGTTGGTCCTCATTGGATCATTGACTGGGGATCATCCAATGTCTTTGACCCGGAAGCCATTCCCAGACCCATTTGGGATGACACAACGGCCCGCGGGATGCCGATGATGGCAGCCAGAGTGTCCATATTGATCGACTGGTCGGATAGCTTAGAAATTAGTTTACTTCGTGTGATCCCCACCGTGACATTTATACATTTTCTTGCTGGCAAATCTTCTGGCATTCTATCTGACATATCTTCTGACATTCTATTTGGCATTCTATCTGGCATATCTTCTGGCATATGATCTGGCATATCTTCTGGCA
>Ga0126342_10012067_pt1 | contig 15430 bp, 14 predicted proteins | sample Cyp1metagenome_FD_92528 | JGI IMG/M metagenome (GOLD analysis project Ga0126342, IMG submission 92528) | Coral microbial communities from Lord Howe Island, Old Settlement Bay, Australia - Cyphastrea 1 metagenome | ecosystem: Host-associated > Invertebrates > Cnidaria > Coral ...
GATGCTTTTTTAATCTTCAAGTAAATGCATCCATATGTGTTGATCATACCAAAAGCCCTTGCGTTGCGAAACAGCGTGTTGCAACGGTACGTTGCGCGTGCTGCGTGCTGGAGCTACTAAGGTTATAGGGGTTGTGAGATGGTTTTAACCATGAAAACAATGGGGATATAAGTGGTAAATGATGTCTGGCTGCTGAAGCTGGGAACCATGTTGGTCAAAGCATTTTTTCAATCTGGGTTTTTATAAACTTTGAATGGATTCATACACAAAGATACCTAGAACCGGTACTATCTATATGATATACCATGATATAGGATCATATATGGTGCGACCATACAATGTATATCAATGTATGTATACGGTAGTGGTTAGGAGACATGAACAAGTTCCTAAGCAATTGGAATTGGTATATGGGTCTTGGCGAAGTATGAAGTAACATCACTGCGACCTCACGAAAAAATGCGATACTGGGTCTGTTTCCAGTCAATCAATGGATTGGTTTGAGGCTAAGGGAAAATTGACACCGGAAAGCCGTATTTTTTTCATGGGGAAAACCCATGGCTCTCGGCTAAGATTTTCCAACCAAGAACGAATCCATTGAGTCAAAGAATTGCGATGACTACTTGATGGGTCTCATTGGGGTACCAAATGAACCCTCAACATTGGTCCAACATCGCGATCTGAACCCTGCCGTTGAGAGGCGGTTTTGGTTTTTCTGAATATATGGACAGAATATGATCGTATTATGACTATAATATATGTGATATTAAATTTCTGATTATAAAGAATCATAGATGTATTTTGCTCAAGTCTGAATTTGTTGACCATGTTGCTACTCCTTGAGGCTCTGATGCCGCCACAAGTTACAGAGATTCCACGGTTTCATAGCTGGGATGCGCTATCCAAGTGATGGTGGACCATGGTTTCCTTGCGGATCTTTCCTGGTTTCCGCAACTCAGTGAGATGTTCAAAATCCGTCAAAAGGTTGATGATTAGTTCAGGGGTTTCACTATGTTTCACTCACCAAAAAAAACTACTAACAATCACTGGTTGGTGGTTTGGAACATGAATTTAATGACTTTCCATTGGGAATGTCATCATCCCAACTGACTTTCACTCCATCATTTTTCAGAGGGGTAGGTATACCACCAACCAGGTTTCATAATCAACCCGAGTTTGGGGAACTAACAATAGCTTGATGCTATCAACTAAGAATACTCACCCTTTTGGTTAATTGAGGGTTGTCATAATTAGATTAGGGGATTATCAACTTAATACTAACCCACATTGGTCCACATTGGTTATATATATATATTAACTCGATTATACCGTAATTATACCAATTAATTATGATAAGGTATAATGTAGGTTTTCATTACCATACTAAGTGGGGATTATCATGATCATGTATCCCCAGATTGGAATATTGGGTTAGTATCAAAAGTTCAAATATATAGTAATCCACACTTATTACTAATACTAAGGGTTACCCTCTGGTAAACTAACATAACTATGGAAAATCACCATTTTCAATGGGTAAATCCACTATAAACGACCATTTTCAATAGCTATGTTAGTCATTAATACTAAGGGTTAGTACAAATCTTCGCCCAATACGGGATGATCTATGGGATAATACTAATACCAGTCCCTATGAAACCCATTAATTGTTGGCAATATTAAGCAATGCGAACCCTATAGTAATTATGATATCATAACTAATATTTGATAAATGATGATATCATAACTAATACCAATGAGAACCTACACTATTCAAATGGATATGATTTGGTATGATTGGGTTAGTAGAAGCCTTTGTATTTCAGTTGACAATCATAACTTTAACTGATACTGAGATAATCTAAGATACTTAGGTTATAAGTTTAATTTAACTTTATCACTAACTTAGTATTTTAGACGATAGCCATTTAATCATAAAGTTGGATTATGGGAAAATTTACAGGAAAGCCCTATATTTGATGGTAAAAACCATGGTTTCCAGTTACAATTTTCCCTTAAACCAATCCAGTGATTTAATCATAACCCTTTTTTCGGGGGCGGTGGGATCATCAACTCGTCGACAAAACACCTCGAGGCTTATCTTCGATCTCTTTCAGCATCGAGGCCGTGGTCCGTGGATATCCATGGCCCTGTGATATACGTTGCGGTTACCCTCTGGTTATGTCAAAATAGCTATGGAAAATGGCCATTTATAGTGGATTTTCCCATTAAAAATGGTGATTTTCCATAGTTGTGTTAAATTACCAGAGGGTATACTAAGGTCATATCAGTTGTGGTTACCCTCTGGTTATGACTAACAGTTCGCCATGGAAAATCCCAACCATAAATGGAGGTTTCTAGCTGGGAAAATCATCTATTTCTATGGGCCATTTTCCATGGCTATGTTAAATAACCAGAGGGTACTATTCCCAATGCTTTTGGAAGGATATAGTGGTGGTTATCATCTGGTTGGTTTTTTGCCACCCCTCTGAAAAATGATGGAGTGAGTGAAAGTCAGTTGGGATGATGACATTCCCAATATGATGGGAAAAATAATGAAAAATGTTCCAAACCACCAAGCAGTAATTTTCTATTACGGGCAAACCCCTCAGCTTGCCCGCGCCGATATTCGGACCACGTGTCCGAACATCAAAAAAACATGTGTTTTGTGAGACAAAATGCACATGTCCAGGATCGTGGCTTTCATCTTGCAACGCACAGCTTAGCCACCCTTAACCCTAAACTCCTCGAAAATTCCCGTGAATATAAAGTTTAAAGGGGGTGGGGATTGCATGATTCCCTAGAAACTCTGTTGAAACATCTTGAAGATTCCATTGAATATAAAGTTTCATGGGGGTAGGGATTTAATGATTCCCTAGAAACTCTTTTGAAACATCTTTCAAGAGCTGTGTGTGTGGGCGAAAGAGGGGGTTTGCGCGTCAGGTTACACATTCAGGTGATGCGAAAAAAACGTAGAGTTTTTTGGATCATGATATCAACATTATATCAACTATGTTTGTACCAAGAGATGCAATTCCATGTCTTTGGGGTTGAAGCACTGTTCCAAAGGATGAACTCATGAGGTCGTGATTCAGCTCATGACTGTGATCCAACTGATTCACACGAGCCTTTATGATGTTGTAAAATGGAGCAGGAAATCGAGAATATTCATTGTTTAACAGCGTTTATTTATGATACTATTGATACTATTGATACTATTGATGGAAATATGCTAGATATATCTAAATATTGTCCACATCAAATATTTTCCAATACGAACATCACTGGTTGGTGCTTTGGAACATGAATTTTATGACTTTCCATTGGGAATTTCCTCATCCCAACTGACTTTCACTCCATCATTTTTCAGAGGGGTGGCTCAACCACCAACCAGATCATTATCAACCAGATATATCTAAATATTGTCCATATCAGATATTTTCCAATACGAACATAAGATACTGATTCATATCCATTGGTATCTTCGTATCGAATCCTGATCTTCATCTCACCAGGACGGCGCCTCCTTTAGCAGCGGCAGTCTGTCCTTGCGACGCCGTGCAGGTCTGGAGGATCCCATGGATTTCAGTGGATTTCAGTGGATTTCTTCCAATAAAAATCATAGAAATCAGCATAGAAATCTGATATTTTGATGGTTCTGTTCTTATGAAATGGATGTGAAATGATATGTTGATATTTTGATGGATCTGATATTTCAAATCAAAACATAGAATCAGCATAGAAACGAAATCCCATGCTGGTTCTGCTATTCTCTTCGGTGTTTCATGATGATTTTTCTGACTTCCAAGCTTCAGTTGGGATCGCCACGGCAACAATCAGCTCTTTGAAACAAAAATCCCCAGCATTCAAAGTTGATATCATGGTACAATCATAGTTGATACAATCATAGTTGATATATATATATGTTGATGTTATTGGTGTAGTATGGGCTATTGTGGTTTAGTATGATTGTGAAAATTCACCTAGAAACTCAGATACAAATCCTGGGCATTGTATGGCCTATCCGTTGTGTTGGCCATGTTCATGAACTCGGGGCCCATATGAAGGGCTGGGGGTTGTTGGAAACACTGCAGTGGATGAACCCCTTGGTTTTTGCTGAGAGCTTTCCGCCAAATCAAATGAAGCCATGAAAAAGCCTGGGCGATAGCCGTCCCGCAGGGAATATAAATTTGATTAAATTTGCACATACCCTCTGGTAATTTAACGTAGCTATTGAAAATGGCCCAGTCGAAATAGTGGATTTACCCATGAAAAATGGTGATTTTCCAGTTAGCTACGTTAGTTTACCAGAGGGTAATTTCACATAATTTCACTATTCATGTCTCCTCTCATGTTCACATTGTTCATGTCACTATCTATGGTTTGCGCAGGTTGTGCAACGTCACGTCACGTTTTCGTCATTTTTCGGCGCTGGTTTTCCCCAGGATTTTCCCCATCAACATCAGTGGTTTCTTGCGGGAAGTTGTTGGATGTTTTTGGATCAATGTCAATGGCATTATATCATTATATCATCATTATTAATCCCAATAAATTGCATTATATCATCATCATCATCATCATCATCATCATCATCATCATCATCATCATCATCATCATCATCATCACCAGCATCAGCATCATCATCATCATCATCATCATCAGCAGCATCAGCATCATCATCATCATCATCATCATCATCACCAGCATCAGCATCATCATCATCATCATCATCATCATCATCACCAGCATCAGCAGCATCATCATCATCATCATCAGCAGCAGCATCAGCAGCAGCATCATCATCATCATCATCACCAGCATCAGCATCATCATCATCATCATCACCAGCATCAGCAGCATCATCATCATCAGCAGCATCATCAGCAGCAGCATCATCATCATCATCAGCAGCAGCAACATCAGCATCATCATCATCATCAGCATCATCAGCATCATCATCATCATCATCATCATCATCATCATCTATATATATATACAGAGAGTATATATAATGATTATTAATCCATATTACTCCCAATAAATCCATCAGAATGCATCAGTAATTCCCCAAAAAACATCCCTTCTGAATATCCAAACTCTGGGCACTCCAGGTGGTGCTTTGCTGCTTCTCGTTGCAGCGAGCTCTGAGACTTGGCAGAGCGGTGAATTGGTTCTTCGCTAATCTATGGTGGATTACCCTCTGGTAAACATACAAAAAGCTATTGAAAATGGCCATTTAAGTGAATTTTCCCATGAAAAATGGTGATTTGCCATAGTTATGTTAGTTTACCAGAGGATAGTTCATTGAATGGTGGATTTCACTGTGGATCTATTTCAGACTTGGCGAATGACTTGGCTAATTCTTGTGATTTTGATGCTGATTTGCTGGTTGAATGTGATTTTTATATATTTGTGGGATTCAATTGGACTTCATGGGGATTTCTGGTGATTGAATGGCTATTACCCTGGTGATTTCATGAGGTTTCATAGTGATTTTCTACTGGATCTCCCTGCTTGATTCATGAATGAAACTGTGAGTTCCGGAAGCTGCACCTAGGATGACTTCGAAGCACCGCCATCTGCCCTTTTATGTTTGGATCCCCAACTTCGATGTTGGCGTTACCGCCTCAGTTCTCAACTGGTTTCAGTTGTGATTCTAATGTGTCATATAGATTTCTGGCTGGTGGTTTCAAACTTTTAAACATGTTTTATTTTCCATAATATATATATATATGGGATAATCCTTCCCATTGACTAATATTTTTCAAGATGGTTAAAACCACCAACCAGATTTCATCTGAAGATCATGCGGTAGACCGAAACCAGAAACCATCCCATGTTTTCCGGAGAGTTCTATATCAAACCTCAGCCTCAAACCTGGAGGTGTTTTGGCGTTGGCTTTGTCACCAACCCATCAATATCCACTGATCGAATGTCACTCATACACCCTGCCCAGTGATGTTTGTTGGTTAATACACCTCAATTCACTATAGTTCAGTTCGTAGTTATATCTACCCTAAACCACACAGAAAACATAACTCAAACCAGTTCGTTCCACCAACTTCGCTTCAGTTCCACTTCAAAATCATGTCATCAAATCCCCTTTCAGTTCATATTTTCATGTCACAAAAACTTATAACGGTGCGTGCTAAACGCAGGGAATTTTCGGGAATGATCCACTGGCTAACTATCAATAATAATCCCAGCAACCCCCAGCAACCCATCCAGCAACCCTCCGTAAGTTTCGCACCCGTCGCCAGGTCAGTATGGCACCACGGGTTACACCTGGCAGCCTCTGGAGCTGCATCCGGAGGCCTCGCCGTTCGACGGATGGACGGCGGCCACGTGGACGGCGGATGGGGCTGCGGTGCTCCAGGCGCGGCTGGATCCGTTGGGGCTGATGATGATGAAGTCTTTGGAAGAAAAACAGGGAATAAATGGGTTGATTCTATGATATTTTTTGGGTTGTTTGATGGTTGTTGAATGTTTTTGAATGGTTTTGATTGGTTTTGAGCCAAGTGAGCTGTATTTGGGTGGTTAAATCGTGTTGGATCTCCATTTTTGGTGCTGGTGATGTCCAGCTTTTGATTCATGATTCAAATTGATTTTATCTATTACGTATTATTACGCATTTTTTCGATCTCTCTCTCTCTCATATATGTATGTATATATATATACATACTATACATTAATTAACTGCCTATCTCTGTTTTAAAACGTTGTAAGTACCACTATCTTTTCAACGGATGGGTAGACACCAGATGGTGGGAAGGGATCGTTAGCCGAGGCAGGACACGCCCAGCAAGGTGGAGAAGGAAGCTGCTGCAGGTCCAGGGCTTGAAACTAGTTCCATCGGTGTGAAGGAAGTCAACAAAATGGTTTGAAATAATATGTATATATATAATATTATATATATAATAGATGTGTAGAGAATACAATATTAACTATAATCTCTATACAGTAGAATATTATATATTGTATGCTATGTGTCTATCTATAGATAATCTGTACAGTATACATATTATGATATATAATAGATAGAAATATTATATACACACTATATTCTATATTGCATAATATGATGTAAACGTATTAACAATACCACCAATACTACCAGTATTACATGATCAAATCATATGTTCATGTGGTTTTTGGAGTTTCTGAAGTCGTGACCTCAGGTTTTCATCCAAGTTCTTGGTCCTTTTGGGGTTTCACCAATGGTTTGGGGCTCCACCATACTATCATTTCCGAAATGATACTATCATTGACTATGGTATTTATATACAGTAGTATCATTTCAAATCAATATAGTCATTTATAACTATATCGGAAATGACTATGATACTATCAATATTACTATCGATATTCATATCAATTTTTCATGACTATGGTATTTCAGCATCCACCGATAAAAAAAGTCGAAGCCAGATAGATGATGCATTGACCATCATTGACCTATCATTTGCGCTGATGCCTCCCTGGGCCCGAGTTTGAATCGCTGGGTGGGAAATCATAATCCATGACAGTCAATGTCAATCCGGACATGACCGGATTGAATGGTAGAGGTGGAGTTGTAAGGTGTGATGATATGAGTGTTTCCTGCAACATTGATTTCCCGATGATCATTTTCAATTTTGGATCATGTTGGACCTCTCCATTTTAGGAACCCCTCATTTGTGCCAACCTAGAAGGATTTGAGACTTCTCCTGAGATCTGTTCTTTCAGGTTGACGGTGTGTTGTACAGTCATTGCAAGGTGTCTTGCGAGAGTTATTGGCTCTTGCTTGTTTCTTTCTCACCTCATTAACCTTTTGGCCTGCAATTGCTAGCCGAGGGTCTGGCAGCTTGTCTGCTTGAGAGTGAGTCAAACCTAGGGTACATTGCCCAAAATTCATGGGGGATCTTCATCAGCTGATGAAACCTGAATTTCCTGACCGAAAAAAAACTACGGATTCCCATTCGGGGACGACCATAGCACCATGAATTCTGCAGACGGCAGGCTGAGTTTGATGGTGACTGCACTCCCTCCAGCTGCACAAGGTGCGGACCTTTTTTCGTATCATTTTTATTCATTTTTTGGGTTCAGTTGGATTATGTTTTTGTTGGTTTGGCTGAAATTTGGGTTTTCAAACCATTGACTTTCCCTAAATCCGCAGCTTCATCGGTTCATGTTCCGTATGAAATCCATGGCCAATCCATGTCGTGGGTCTACCTGACTTCAACTGGCAGCCAAGATGGAGCCACAAGCCATCAAGATGTCGATGACCCGGTCCTGATTCGTGGCGCTATCTGGCTTTTGTAAAAGATGACCGCAATGTAATACACGATACATGGAGCATGTGATGATGTGGTATTCTGATGTTGCACTGGAACAGGCTAAAAGGGGCCCTGTAGATGGGTAACTTGATTTATAGCTAGACTAAGCAGTTCAACTAAGTAACTAGGTGGTGGATATATCAACAAGTGGATGGGCTAGCAAACCAATCTATAACCAGGGGGATCCTGAGGGACTAGCTAAGAATTCTCTGCTGCCAGGATCTCTAAGTGCTACTGTTCCATGCCCTGCTGGGGCCTGAAGAACAGAACTGGGAGGTCACTTTGGTCAAATATATTCGATTCCGAATGATATCCACCTCCATTTGAAAAAACGAAAGAACCGCCGCGGAGACTCAGTAGCTGATACAGTAGTTTCTTCAGAATTCGAAGCCAAACTTTAAGGTTTCAGGTGAAGTTGGAGAAGTAAATTGAACAGTCAATGTCAACCTCCATTACTTTCACATCAAATCACTGTAACCATCAAAAAGATAGAACAGTCATGAAAAGCCATTCTTCACTATTTTAGTAGGATTTTACTCTTCTAGCTTTCTTTTCCCTATATATTGATTTAAATATTGATATTGGAATCCTGTATTTCTCGATAGAATCTGGCCATATACCTGAGGCCTATCATCCCGACACCTTGATTTGGCTCTTACGCCGGGGACAGGTGAGTTGCAACGCAGTGACTCAGTGGTGGTTTCTTAGAGTAACCCCATCTCGAAGACGTCATCCTGACGTTTTTTTTTTTTTTACATATTTTACATATGGACATGTCAGAACATCTGCAAAATGAGAATCTGTTTGAACATCCCATATTCATCTGATTGGTGCTTTGGAATCTTTATTTTATGACTTTCCATTGGGAATTTCATCATCCCAACTGACCAACTCACATTTTTCAGAGGGCCGTCTCTAGCATCGATCCAGTGATAAGAAAAGTTCTTGAGGGAACGTGTTTAGGCACAAGGGGCACTTACGTTTTTGATACCCTCAATGGATTGGTTTAAGGGGAAATTTACAGGAAAATCCCATATTTCATGGGAAAATCGATGGTTTCCTGTATATAGATTTTCCCTTAAACCAATCCATTGATACCCAGCTATTGATGAAAGAGTACGTCTTAAAGCCACTCAGAGACTGCGTTGAAGAAAGTTCACTTGGCGGCTTGGAATGAGGTGGCTTGGACCAATTGAGATGATTATTCACTGAATCAGAACATGTCGACATTAGACTTGTTGAAAGCACTGTTTTCTCGTGTTTGTTGAATTCATGTTTGTTTTTTCCTTGAGTAATTATTAGGATTATGATTATATATTATCATATATTATCATATTTGTTATTTTCATTATTCTTTTTTATTATTGTTATTATCACTAGCAAGGCTATTGTTTTCACCATTGCTGTTCTTCTTCTTCTTCTTCTTCTTTATATAGTTTTCAAATGATGATTTTCATTACTGGTAATTATTATCATCACAACTACCATCTTACTGTCAGTTCTGCTGTTTAGTATTGTTTACAGTAGTACAATATATACATATACATATATATATATATGTATATATGCAAGTATATGTGTATATATATAGACATACATATTATACATGTTTTCTTGCCAACATCGCTAGCATTTGCCCAGCTCCTTCACATACAGGCGGCATTGGCACGGCGAGTGATACAGAACTTGCTGGATGTGAGCCGTTGGGCCGTTGGTCGTGGCACGAGTTGGGTGATGTTGGGGCCCATGGAGGGCCCAAGTTCAATATGTTTCTGTTGGTTTAATAACTCTTGCTAATTGGGGTTTTCCAAGTTGAATGTATGTGTATATAATTGTATATATATATATATACATATCATCAAATACACCAACAGTAAACAACCCCCAGTTAACAAACCCCAAGTATGAAGTCTGATTTTGAATTGGTAGATATACCTGCAGTTGGATGAGTTGCATTTTTTTTTGGGGCACTTCATGTTTTTTAAGCCACTTCTCCTGGCTACAGAAGTAGATAATCTTGGAGCTGTGGGCCAAAGGTTTAGATGATGGGATACTCTGAATACCTGACGATGGAGGACAGTGGATTATCCCGAGGGTCTGAGATATTTTGCCGTTAACATTTGAAACCCATGTTATCTGGTTGGTGGTTTGGAACCCTGGACTTTTATGGCTTTCCATATGTTGGGAAGAACAATCCCAACTGACGAACTCACTCCATCATTTTTCAGAGGGGTGGCTGGCTCAACCACCAAGCAGTTATTGTTGGGTACAGTGTTCAGGTATCCAACCCATGTCATTCCTGACTTGTGTGAACCGTGATTTCTCGCTTGGGCTCGAGTCTCTTCTGTCAAGTCCTCCCGCACCGCAAGCGAAGCGCTTGGTGCGTCGTCGTGACTTGGCGAACGCACGCTTTCGGAGGGATCAAATAGAGGTCATGTATGTGAATGTAGTAGACCCAACAACAAGGAATATCTCGTAAATACCTGGTACATGGCAGTTTAGCTTACAAAAAAAAATACATGCATGTAAAATCATGTAAATAAGTTAGATACGCTCACATTAATACTAGTTACTAGTTGGATCTGACTGATGTGGTATAGTTGGGGCATTTTCGAGATGGAGTTGTGGGGTGCTTCGTGGTTTCAGGGGTCTATCGTGATCGTGTTCATCCCATACCACTGGTATAAATATATGGTGAAATTCATCACTTCTCCGATGATCCTCCTATTTCTATACCCGAAAAACACTAAAAAAGACAAAAAAAACATCTGAGAGAAAGCCGAACTTCGTGCCAAAGTTTCGCCAAGTTGAAATCAGGATGCGAAGGCTTCTGGTTCTTTGGACCACAGCAGTTGCATTTCATGCCGAATGATCCTCGGATGCCGATGCCGATGCCCAAAAAGGTCAGGTGTCAGATGTCAGTGCCATGCTACATGGCCATATTTTCCCATAAAAGGGGAATGGTAACGTTCCCCCAATGGTAGGGATTTTTTTTTGGGTTATTATGTGATATGTGATTCCGAGAACTCTTAATAATTTCTCTCTATAATATCACTCTCTATGTACAGATATCAGCAACTTGTAACTGACATGTCACGACCTACATCCATGACCAAGCCATCCGGGCGATCGTATCTCCCAGGAACTTACGATCATGTTGTGCCACGACTCCCGATGGCCGTTGGTGAAAATTGTCGTGTTTGTTCTTGGGAAATAGGACACGTGACCAAAAGGGGTTGTCCACGGTGATCCGTTTTACATATAATGTTTGGCATGGATAACCATGGACATGGTTATCATAACATTTATGATCCATATTATATATTACTATTACTATTATGATTGCATTGTGTTTATCATCCACATTATATTTAAATATATTTAAATTATATTTAACATGTTTAAGACAATGGTTCTTCCAAGATGTTGTCAGCATACGTAGTGACACATTCAGCGTTGAGATCCTACGTGACTGAGACAATGAGAGCGAGCTTCTGAGACGGCAACGCGGACGCGCGGCATCCAAGAGAGGCACGGCAGACCATGCTGTGGTTGCGAAATCCACCCGTAACTCTTGGGATTCCTGTGAAGCACTGTAAATGTAAATGTCCTAGGATTAAATATCATGGGATAAACTTCCCTACTTTAGCTGCTTTTTTTCCCTGATCTCAGGACATCATTTTTTTTCATCATTGAATCGTGGCCATTTTTGTGGCCAAAGATGGCCCAACAGTGGAATATCCTGGATCCCGTGGAGGATTTCTGTGGGTTTGTTTGAACATGGGAAACTGGGAAAGGCCGAAGAAAAATGGCACTTTCGATTATCGATTTTTGGGAAAGATCTTGGAGAATGATGAAGCACTGGATGTTGGGTTATCCTAAATTTTCAGACAAACTCAAATGGAGATGATATAGAACAAACATGGCAGTGTATGCGACGAACTGATGTGGCGATGCTGTGAGAGAATGGTAAGAACAAGACCCCGAAGGATGATGAGAAACTGGTTGGCGGTTTGGAACATGACTTTTATTTTTCCATATATTGGGAATAATCATCCCAACTGACTTTTACATTTTTCAGAGGGGTGGCGAAAAACCACCAACCAGGAAAGATGACTTAAACCATTTAAGTGGGTCCTTTAGTACCCCATGTTGTGGTCGCCATACCATGCCACACCCTGAGTGAATTATGTCCATATACTGCCATACTTGGTGGCTCATCCCACGGCTCGTAAGTGGGTTATAACCCCAGTGATTTACATGGGATAAGGAGCGGATTAATCCACTTATAACTGGGGTTATAACCCACTTACGATCCCACTTAGTAAGTGGGGTATAACCCCAGTTATAAATGGGATAAGTAGGATTAATCCACTTATAACTGGGGTGAACTAACCCACTTACGATTCGTGGGTAGTTCGCCACCAAGTATAGGTCCATTTGCTAAATCCATCTATGGCTTTCGACATATCACCCATATTTGATGCGCTGGTGGGATCCATGATACGACCCTACCGCTGGAGGTGTCGCACATGTGCTGGCGCAAGGACAGACCCATAACTGGATAGCGCAACACGTTGTCGCAGCGTTCGGATTACGCTGGGTGGTTGCGAAATCCTGCACTACGATGGTTGAAACCCCATAAATCATATTAAATCATGGGATAAATCGCGAAATCCTGCACTGAATCCTATTCACTGACCTATCAACTGGTGGATTTCGCTGGCCCATCCACAGTAGGCCAGCAGTTTTCAAATGCGTTCCACGGTGATTCCATGGTGCTGCAGGAGATGTGGAACTGGAAGCCGCGGAAGACAAAGGCTGCCGGGCTCGGCGGCAAAAAAAGGGGTGGGACCCCAGATCTGGTGTTGCGAATGGCTTGAAAACAAACCGGTGCCTCAAATTTTCGGTGCTTGAACTCATCGATTTTCACCGACCAAAAATGCGAACTCGAAGAAAGAACCAACTGGATTTTCACCGGGCCGGAGCATTTTCACAGGAAAAGCAGCTTGATGTTTTCAAACTGTCCCAGGATTTTGACCTCGGAAATGCATGGTTAAATTCACTGAACATGGGGAGAATGAGAAACAAATGGATAGTTGAATTGATAGTTGAATCCGGAATATCTGTTGAATTGATCATCAAAAAGTTCAACACACTTGGATAGTTCTGTCCACAACTGGACAGTTCGACTCGTCTATTTCCCGTCAGGAGCTTTGGCAGAAGATCAAGAGACGAAACCAGTAGCGACTTGGGAGTCATGGGATGATCGCTGCGGAAATCGATGGACCAGTCATGGTTAAATAGATCTTCGAATGGTCAAGACATGTGTGTGACGTTATGTTTATTATGTTTATGTTCGGCCGTCGGCCTTGTTTCCTTCATTTAAAGTGTTCAGGTCTGGGTCTGTAATCTTAATTTAAGAGGATTTACGCATATTTAAGCATATTTAAGCTATGAAATGTTGTTCTATGCCTAGTTTTGTGTATAATCAGACGTACACGTGAACACATTCGTGATGTTGCCGCAAGAGATGCGTGACTGGATGATCTGGATCCATTTTCGGAAAGCTGAAGTATCTTTAGGTACTAAGAATGAATATACTTCGTAGTTTTTTATCGAAGATCTCATTCAACTCCCAAGCAAAATCATTAATCCCCATTTTTTTGTCAACAAAAACTGCAAAATCCATCAAAACCCCCCTGATTTCTCAGCATTTTTCCACATTTTTCCGACCTCCCGCTGGGATTTTGAGGTAACGAATCCCATCTTCGCGAGGAGTGCGGGGAAGTGGCAGGCAGGGAGTATGGATGGTTCCCAGGGCCCATGGTTATTACTATGGTTTAATATGGTTTTATTATGGTTTAATAGGTTTTATTATGTTTTATTTTGGTTTGATTATGGTTATTGTTTGACTTGAGGATGATTTATGATGATTTAATATGGTTTTATTAGGGGGAAAAGAGGGTTTAATGATGTTTAATGGCGATATACAGATATACAACCAGCATCAACCAGCAATCTGGGTGTGTCTGAAAATGGGTGTATATCAGCCCAAAATAGGTATTTGACGCGGAAAAGGATGATACACCATTAAGTTTGGGGGGTTCCTATTTTCAGAGAAATCCATATTAATGGGGAATAATGGGGATATCAAGGTGATACAAATGGATATCAATCTGTAATTTAGCAGGATTATAGCAGGATTTAATAACACGATTTAATAGCGATATAAAACCATGAATCTAATGCTTGATAGGGTTAATGTTTAACGGGTAGCACTATTTGACCATGGTTAATAGGGTTAAGGTTTACCATTGTAACCAACAGAGTTTAATGGCGATATATAGCCATCCAGCTATCAATCCAATCTAATCTAATCTATATAAGTCAAATATCATCTATATAAATCAAATCGAACCAAATCAGATCAAATCTAAGCTAATCTACGTCAATATATCTCTTATCTATATAATCTAACCTAACCTAATCTAACTAACCTAACCTAACCTAACCTAATCTAATCTAATCTAATCTAATCTAATCTATCTCTAGCTATAGTATGGGGACATGACATGGATATATTATATATATACACATAATATACACATGGATATAAGATTAATAACTGATCCAGGAACAAAAACATCGGCTTAACATGACTTAACGCTGAAACATAAGGGATTCAAACGCAAAACATGGGGAATACGGGTATTTCCAAAAAATGGGGGACCCAAAGCGAGCCACAGGATGTTGGTCATTTCTCAATCATGTCTAATTATTTCCAGGAAACAACTGGTTCCAATTGGTACCCATCAATTTTCAGAAGCACCCAAGTGGAAGCACCAAATGGATCACTTTTAGTTTTAACAACTTAACACCATCCATTTTTCTGGTGGGTGATGGTTTCGACCCGTAGTCAGACAATGTTCTATTGAAAAAATGGGGGGGGGGGTGTGTCCATTGCCATGTGTGAGCGAGAGAGAGCGAGAGAGAGAGAGAGAGAGAGCGAGAGAGAGAGAGAGAGAGAGAGAGAGAGAGAGAGAGAGAGAAGAGAGAGAGAGAGAAGAGAGAGAGAAGAGAGAGAGAGAGAAGAGAGAGAGAAGAGAGAGAGA